>JQIA01002043.1_pt1 | contig 10813 bp, 13 predicted proteins | sample 811431 | NCBI WGS metagenome assembly JQIA01 (sample SAMN02998118, study PRJNA258478) | marine sediment metagenome | biome: marine; feature: seafloor; material: sediment; isolation source: oil-polluted sediment collected from 3 locations (0.5 km, 0.7 km and 0.9 km)... | place: USA: Gulf of Mexico ... | reverse complement strand
TGGTTTTTTCTCATGCTTTGACTGAAATAGATGTTTAAATTGCTGGAAATTATCAGATACAAATTCCTTTGGACACGATACGGCACTGAAGATTTTCTGGGCTGCCAAAATGGCGGCTCCCTTTACTTTTTTTATTTGTTGGTTGCCAAAATTAGTCATATATGTGAAAAATGATTAAATAATTTCTTGATAGCCATCTATTTTTTTTAATAATGTAATCATTATATTTTCAACAGAATGAATAAATAATAACAGACATTAGTTATATGGAATTGTAACTAAGGTTTTTAGCGGAGCAATTAAATGATAAAAGACACAATTTCTTTTCGAAGGATAGAATCTTCAGATATGGAATTTTTATCTGAGGTCTATGCAAGCACAAGAAGGGAAGAGCTTGCTCAGGCGAACTGGACAGATGAAGCGGTTGAAGCCTTTTTAAAAAGCCAGTTCCAAATGCAGCATGACTATTATCAAAAGGTGTATTCAAGTGCCGAGTATGAAATAATAATTTCTAATGATGATGAAATCGGCAGGCTCTATACAGACCGAAGAGATGGTGAGATAAGAATTGTCGATATCGCCATGCTTCCTGCATATCGGGGTATGGGGTATGGAAACAGTATATTACGGGATATTCTTGATGAAGCTGCCGAAAAAAACATCAGCGTTCGTATTCATGTGGAAAGAAACAATCCTGCTTTGAGCCTGTATAAAAGACTTGGATTTTATCAAATTGAAGACAAGGAAATGTATCTTTTATTGGAATGGTCACCATCTGACTGAAGTGGTGAAAATATTTGGCAGGTAAGGAACTATAATTTTGTTACAAAAAAATAAAATGATTGATATCAAAACCCATTTTAATATTATAACAAGTAAACCACTTTATTATATATATTCCTTTCCCAAGTCAGGTCGTACCTGGCTCCGTTTCATTATTGCGCATTATTTGAATCTGAAATATGAATTAAATCTGGACATTGATCTTCACTCCATCTTTAAATTACTTCCAAATGATGGATTTGGCCGGTTGAAAGGTATAAACTCATATAGCTTTGCAGAAAATAAACAATTTCCTTTAATAATATTCAGCCATTCTCCATATAAATATATCAAATTTCAAAATAAGGGCATTATTTTTTTATTACGTTCAATTTTTGATGTGACGGCTTCATATTATTTTCATATGTCCAAATTGTTGAATAGATATCAGAAGGGTATAAAATCATTTATTCGCGATTCGAATCATGGTCTTATACAGTATATAAACTACATTAATACATGGGCTCCTGTTTTATCAAAAAGATCCGACAAACTGATATTAACTTATGAAAGCCTCCATCAAAACACTGTAGATACAACCGCGTATATCCTTTCCTATGCGGGAATTTTTCCGGATCAGACATTCCTTAAGAAGGCAATACAATTGTCGTCATTTCAAAATATGCAAAAGATAGAAAAAAAACGGGGAATAGCCGGACATAAATATAATTATTCGGATATTGAAGCCAGAAGGATACGTAAAGGTATTATTGGCGGTTATTCGGATTATTTTGATGCAGAAGATATTGATCATATAAAAAAACAATGTGATTTATTGCTGACAAACGAAGCAAAGCATTTGTTATATATTAACCAGGTGGAGCCTTATAGTGATCGTCATGATACGATAGAGATTTTAAAGTGAATATCTTATAGTTAAAAAAAACATCACATAACAGGTCAGAGACATAATGAGTATTAGGGAAAAAAATATGTATTTCCAGGACAGGTTTCAATATAATGCGTTTGGATTAAATATTCATTCTGATATTGAACTACCGGAACTAACACCTTTTGAAAATATTCAGCATGATATTACAATCTGCTTAGGAGATGTTCCTGATTTTCTGGAAAATCCTACGAAAAAGGGTGCCCGTTTTCATATCAGCCATGATTCATTTTTGTTGAAAAAAGATAATGTTGCAAAATATTTGGCCTTGAACGGTAATAAAATTGTAATCGAAAAAGCACCCGGTGCAGAAGACGAGGATATCAGATTGTTCTTATTGACGTCTGTTCTAGGCGCTTTACTACATCAGAGAGGACTGTTCCCCCTACATGCAAGTGCCGTAAAGGTCGGAAATGAATGTGTCGTTTTTTGCGGAAAATCCGGTGCCGGTAAATCAACTATTGCTAATGGTTTTTTTAAGCGGGGATATGATCTGCATACTGATGATATCAGTGTAACTAAAATAAATAAAAAAGGTATTCCTCTTGTCTTTCCGGGATATCCGCAGCTTAAACTCTGGGAAGATGTGTTGGTGAAATTTGAAAAAGACATTGCAAATTTCAATCGCGTACGCCCGGTTTTGAATAAATATTTTTTTCCTGTTGGAAAAAGTTTTAGTACCACTCCCTTAAAATTAAAAAAAATTTATATTCTTGTTCCATGGAATAAGAAGGATTTTGAATTTATAAATGTTACAGGTGCTGAAAAATTCAGCATTCTCAAAAAACAGACGTACAGATCGAATTTTACTGATGGACTTGGGAAAGCACCTGATCAGTTTAAACTTGCCAGTGCTATTGGCAAACAAACCCCTGTCTCAATAGTAAGACGCCCAAGAAAACCCTTTTTACTAAACGAGTTAGTGGATTTCATTGAAAAGGATTTTCAATGAAAAATATTGTCTGGCTGGCGTCATATCCAAAATCGGGCAATACCTGGTTCCGAATATTTTTAATCAATCTACTCCGGGATGAGGATAAACCCGTTGATATTAATAAATTTGGACATACGATACCTATTGCGTCTGCTAATAATATTTTTGATGACGCGCTTGGGTTTGATATTGCTGATCTTTCTTATGAAGAAGCAGATCAGCTTCGGTCCGAAATTTATGAGTTCGAATATCAAAAAGTAAAGGATACTTCCTTTATTAAAATTCATGACGCTTTTTCATATAATAATAATTTTCCTATAGTACCGTTAAGCGTGACTAAATGCTCCATATATTTTATTCGAAATCCTTTGGATATTGCGGTTTCTTTTGCGAACCATTCCGGGATCAGCATTGATAAATCTATTGCAAGAATGAATGATGCGTCATACTGTTTTTGTGATAAAACTGACAGATATCAAAACCAGCTCAGACAACGTCTTTTTTCCTGGAGCGGTCATGTAAAAAGCTGGGTAAATGCTGAAAATATTAATTTTCATATTATAAGATTTGAAGATATGAAACAATATCCCCTTGAAACGTTTTCAGAAGCAGTTAAATTTGCAGGTTTAAAAAAAAATCAGGATGACATTCAAAAAGCCCTGAAATTTAGCAGCTTTGATGAGATGCAACGTCAGGAACAGGAAAATGGGTTTAGTGAGAAGGCATTGGATTGCAAATTGTTTTTTAATAAAGGGCAATCAGGCTATTGGAGAGATATTTTAACAGACAACCAGATAGAGGCGGTTATTAATAAACATGAGAAAGTAATGGCGCAGTTTGGTTATTTAAATAGTAATCAGGAACCGGTTTAATAATTAAAGGAGGATTCATTGAGTAAAGAACATTTAATCAATATTAGTTCGAAGATCCAAAAAAACAGCGAAATAATATTTACCGAAATGGATGATGAAGTTGTGATGATGAGTATTGAAAATGGAAAATACTATGGTATAGATCCGATCGGAGGACGAATTTGGGAGTTTATTCAAATGCCTCAAAAAGTATCGGATATTTGCGGGAAATTACAGGAAGAATATAATGTTACACAAGAACAATGTGCCGTTGATGTTTTGCGTTTTTTAAATAAATTATCTGATAATGACATCATCACAGTTGTTGAGGAATAAAATAAATAAAAAAAATTTTAGGATTGAACGTTTTTTTATGTTTGCTAGGTGATATTGAATGCTAAATATTGTTGATTTGAAAACACACCACAATTTTTTTAAAACACCCGGAATTCAGTTTTCCGTATCCAGTCGAAAAATCAGTCCGGAGATCAGTATCATTGATTACCTGAAAATTTTTTATATGTATACGGATTTCAGAATGATAGACAGCGTTTTTGGAAATACTGTGACGTTTTCAAAACTTTACGGGGGTAGGCCCTTTAAAACAATCAGATCGCTTACAGATAATCACATTCGTGAACTTGATAATAACGGGATAGGTCTAGCATTAACCCTGACCAGCCATTTTTTTGATGAAAAAGCCTATATAGAAAGTCAATCTCTATTAAAAACAAATCATAAAAAGGGTAATTCAATTATATGTACTAATGATGAACTGGCAGCACATATTAAAAATGATTTTCCTGATTACATAGTAAAAGCAAGCATTATAAAAAATATCAATACAATTAAAAAAGTAAACAATGCTCTTTTAATATATGATTATGTCACATTGCCCATGGATAAAAACGATGATGATATTTTTTTAAAAAAAATCAATGAAAAAGATCGTATTATCTTGTTTGGCAACGCAAGCTGTGCGTATACTTGCCCTGCAAGAACCTGCTATAAGGGCTTTTCTGAAAAAATGTCAGGAAAGGAAATAACTTCTGTCTGTTCAAAAAAAAATAAAATTGCCCGGCTGGATATGGGGGAAGTTTTCTTTGATATTAAAAAACTTAAAAACATGGGATTTAATAATTTTAAATTAGTCCCACTGGCACCGGACTCAGCTCAAAAAGTAACAATTTATTTAAAAAACAGGAAATGATAAAAAAATCGGGTTAAATTATTTATATTGTTGATTATGCTTGACTTTTTATAGGAAAATATTAAAAATTGCTAAATAATCAATTTTAGAAAAATTTAAAGGAGAACATTATGGGCGAAGAAAAAAATCAAAACCAGGAAAAAAAGGAATGGACTGCTCCTGACCTGGAAATTATCGATATTGAATCAAAAACGCTTGCAACAACTACTGGTTCCGGAGGAGATGGGACTCAATCCTACAGTTAGACTCTTTTAGTAAAATTTTCATTTTTTCAAAATGAGAAAATATTTTTATTGTAACAGGGAATTCTATATTGTTGTTGTAGTTTGCACTCCCATTATGGCTACAGATGAAAACTTAAATATGAGGTCATATATGCTGTTTTAATAAGGACAAAGAGAATCAAAAAACATGCTGAATAATAATCTGAATTTTTTGAAACAACAACAACACTCTGAAGCTTATGTTATACTTGGGAAAAAGCTCTGGGATATGCACCGATTTGACGGAGCTGAACAATGCTTTAAAAAATCGCTAATTCTAAATACTGATAATTTTGCTGCTATTAAAAATCTTGCCAGATTGTTTGAAAGAACAAATCAGGTAATCCCTGCCCATGAGTATGCCCGAAAAGGACTCAAAATAAATCCTAAAGATCCGGAGCTTAATTTTGTAGCTGCTAAATTGGATAGGCGAAGAGGTCAAATTAAAGATGCCATTAACAGGCTTAATAACTTACTAAATTTTGATCTTGAAAACAAATTGAGACAAAAGTTTCATTTTGAACTTGGTCGCCTATATGATTTGGACGGAAATGCAAACCAGGCATTTTTTCATTTTAAAAAAGGAAATAAATATGCTGAAAAATCTGCCATTAAATCTCATTTTGATAAAAAAAATTCTATAAAAGAAATCTCTGACCTAACAGCGTTGATGGATGATCCCAGAGTCTTATCCGCATTTAAAAAATCAAATAAGAAATCAAAAGATTCTCCCATCTTCCTCATTGGTTTTCCAAGGTCCGGAACAACACTTTTGGATCAGATACTGGACAGCCACCCGGACCTGCAAGTACTTGAAGAAAGACCGACTACAAATTCAATGAAGCGTATTATAGAAAACATGCCAAAGAGTTATCCTTTCGCCTTACTGGAAGATCTGAAAGAAAAAGAGATCAATCTTCTCAAGGAAAGCTATTTCCAGACAGTTGATCAATATCTTACAAGATTATCAGGATGCAAGCTGATTGATAAGCTGCCACTCAATATTGTCAGGATTCCTTTAATTTTAAAAGTTTTTCCCAATGCAAAATTTATTTTAGCCATACGGAACCCATATGATGTCTGCTTTAGTTGTTTTTCACACAATTTTAAAATGACCGGACACATGGCCAACTTTTTATCATTAGAAGATACTGCATTTTATTATGACAAAGTAATGAGACTATGGCAGTTGTATAATAGTAAATTCAAACTCCAATTTCATACAATAAAGTTAGAAAATGTAATTGCAAACTTTAAAACAGAAGTGCAACAATTACTAAATTTTCTTGATGTTGATTGGGATGATGCGGTTCTGGATTACCACCAAAATACAATAAAACGAAAGTATATTAAGACTCCCAGCTATCATCAGGTTAGTGAAAAAATCAATTCAAAAGGAATAAACCGCTCACAACGTTATCCTCAAATGGAATCAGTAAAAACAATCTTAATGCCTTTTATTAAATACTTTGAATATTAATAGATATAAAACAATGAAAACAAAATCAAATTTCGGTTTGGTATTTTAATTGTCAATAGATTATAGAGAGCGTAGATAAAACCCCTATAACGATTCTACAAATCCAATATGATTACTTAATTACTATTATTAAAAACAAAGGTTTATTTATTCATATTTAAAAACTTTATTATTGCACACGTTTGCAATACTATTTTTGTTGTTTTAGCATGCAAATCCTGTGTTATGTTTTCATCCTTAATATTTTTAAGTGTTTTATTGATTTTTTCAAAATCAAACTTAATAAATTCATCATCAAAACCGGAATTTAAAATCTCTTCAACTCTTGAAATATCCATTTTTACTCTATATGACAAATCATTCGCTTGCGTACCTTTTAAATAATTAGATAGTACTTTTTTGGGTAATCTCTCTTTCATTGCTTCTCTAATCAAGTATCTTTCAATGCCATTGTGTTTAAAAACACTTACAGGTACTTGCTTTGTAAATTCACTAATTCTTTTGTCTCTTGTTGGATCTCTTGTTTCTATTCTGTTTTGCAGATGATAGTCAATATTTTGATGAACAAACTTATTACTTAGATTCATCTGTAATATTCGGGCGTTTTCGAATGTATTTATTATACCATGGGTGAATTTAATCTTCATTTCGGCCTTGACTTGTTCAAGATATCTTTCTTTAATCTTAAATTGATCTAAGACTTCTTCTAAAATAGGGGTAAGATGATCCCGGTTAAATGTACCGTCAAATGTCGTTGGAAAAAGATTAAAAATATGTCTCTTAAATATTTTAAGAAAATTTGAAACCAATAATCTGAATGTGTTTGATTCATTTAGTTCTGCATCTTTTTTTATTTGATTGAATAATTCAGAAAATCGTCGGGTTCTGAACAATCCTTCATATAAACTTGTTCCGGTTCTGGATATTGTTAAGTTACCTGCTTGACCGGTCAAAATCACGTTTACATTATCATGAGAAGCGAGTTGTAAAATTTTCCAGTACCAGTATCCATTCTGGAAATTTGATGTATAAATTTTATTATATTTCAACTCTATATCCATTACATCTATTGGATGAAAATCAGGCGATTTAACAAACTGATGAATAATATCATGAGGGTACATATCCAATATAGCCTGTACGTACTGAGTCTCATCAGAAATACTTTTTGATGAAGGACATTTTTCAGGATACAATGGGACGGATGAATAAGAATAAATCTTTTGATTGAGTTTTCTCAAGTGTTGCAGTGCTATTACAGTTGAAGAACTTGAATCAAGCCCTCCACTAAGGAATGAACCAGTTACTCCTTTTCGGCTGACTCTTTTTATAACGGCATCATCATATAATTCTTTAAAATGTTCAATGTAGTCGTTAATGTTGGGATATATTATTGGCTCAAGACGTTCAGGATACCAGTGTCTTTTTCTGGTAATAATTCCATCATTGTTTATTATATAATAATGAAATTTCCTGAAATAATTAATTCCCTGATAAAAAGTTTCCTCCGGATTTCCATGATCTGGAAATGGCAGAATATATGAAATTGTTTTTTGATAATTAACCTCCCGTACAAATTCCGGTAATTCAAAAAAGGCTGAAATTGTAGATGCAAAATAAAATGTTTTGTCTGTTTCATAGTAATACATTGGATAAACGCCACCGGTATCCTTTGAAACGATAATTTTTCTTTCCTGCTTATCCCAAATTACAGTTGCAAAATCTCCAATAATTTTATCAAATGTTTCATAATTCCATTTTTCAAATACATATAAAAACAATTTAATATCAGATAATTTATTAACATCTAAATTATCCTTAATATTCAATAGTTGGATGAGTTCTTTCCTGTTATCTATTCTAATTCTTCCTGAAGCTAAATATCGATTTGATTCTGACTCAACCGGCTGTTTCTCTATAGGGTTTTCAGTTAATATATCAATATTCATGTGTGCGAGTGCAAAGTTCCCGACGATCTCATAAGAATAACTGTCAAAAGGAACATTTTTATATGCTCTCCCCATAACTTCAAGCATTTTAGTATGGGCGGGTTTGTTATCTTTATTTAAAAATCCAATTGTTATTGACATATAAAAAACTCATAAGAATAATGACACTTAAGATTAGTTAATTTTTATCAATAAGTGAATAATAATAACATTCCTATATTCGCTTAAATACCCTAACTAAAATACTTGGGTTTAGTAAATTAGAATAAACAACCCTGGCCGCAATACAGGGTTGTTTACTAAATTTAACATAAAACATAGTATTAACTTCTTGAAGGATACAATCCTATCAATGCGATACAAAATGAAACAACAAGGAAAGGCTGCCTATTATCATGAGCATTGTTCCCTGTACTGCTTACAGCCTCATTTGCAAAAGTAGCATTAAGAGATGTAGGATTATCATTTGAATACATACGCCCTTTAGCATCATCCTTATGTTTTGCCGGAAACATACCGTTCGGATTTGTAGTATCAGCATTATTCTTTGAGGCCACCATAGTGTGCTCATGAGTTGGAATTTCACTTTCATCAAGAATTACAGTCTCAATTCCCCCATGTGTACCGAGCCTATGATCCGTAAGCCCCGGCCCACGACCTGCCTGCATGGGGGATTTCCCCTCTAAGTTAGGAAACCCCATAGTCGTCCTGCCGTCCCCCCCATAGGTGATACCGATTAGTGAAAAAAGTGCGGTGTTCTGAGCTATTGCTGCAAGTTGACCATTGCAAAACGCCCAACCTCTTGGAGCAAAATTATATGTAAATATTCTGATTTCAGCGATAAACGGTTCTGACATATTTTCTCTCCTTTATTAAGTTCTTGAAGGATAAACGCCAGCTAATGCGATTATAAAATGTACGCAAAGATAAGGCATCATATTATAATGAGGTTGATCTCCAACAGCAGGTTGAATCGTCCCGGGCATTAACTCAACTTGCTGGTCGGTTTCAGAAGAGGCATAAAAGTTATCCGGGTTATCAAGTCCTTCTCCAGGTGTTTTGGCAAGTACATTTCCAGATATTCCCAGTTTATCAGCGGAGTTTCCGCTGGCTTGGAAATTATGGCTGTGCTTCGCCATTTGATTAGAAGTCAATTTTGTACTTTCTGAACCTAACCTCTGTCCTATAGGTCTTGGTGATAACCCTGGTCCGGTACCCATATGCACAGGGAGTCTGCCTCTCATATCCGGAACAGCAAAAGTTGTTCTTCCATCGCCACCATAATTAGTCCCTAAAAGAGAAAAAAGTGCTTCATTTTGAGAAACAGCTAACAGCTGACCATCGCAATAAGCCCAACCTCTTGGGGCAAAATTACCTGCAAACATTCGGATTTCTCCAACAAATGGTTGTGACATAATTACCTCCTTAGTTTCTTGATGGAAAAATTCCCTGAAGAGCTATACAGAAATTTATTACCTGAAACGGCTGCATATTATTGTGAGACTCCCTTCCACCTGATTGGGTTACTACTCCACTATTCATATCTACCAGGTTCGCAGGGGTACCATAAATCGGATCACCGGAATCTGGTGATGTAGCAAGGCTCCTTACTGAAGAGGGTGGGTATTTCCCCCCAGGTTCAGTAGTCCCCATTGCAGCATGAGTATGACCCCCAAGCTGATCTGCTGAAAGAGTCACAGCCTCAGCCCCATAATGCATTCCTCTGGAATAACCATTACCAGTATGTACAGGTACTCTCCCCCTCATATCAGGAAGCGCAAAGTCTGTATTGCCATTACCACCAAAAGTAGTTCCAATTAAAGCATATAATGATGGGTTTTGTGAAACTGGTATAATCTGTCCGTTGCACTGTGCCCAATGTCTCGGAGCAAAATTAAATCCTACCATTTTTATTTCACCTATAAACGGTTCGCCCATATTGCACCTCCTTATTTAAAAATTATTATTTAAATATCTCGGGATAAACTGGATAAAATGTCTAAATCCCCAAAAAAACAAGGAGATTAATTAAAAACCGCATCATAAAGAATACCCTTTTCATCTTCTGCAAAAGCTGAAATGAAAATATTACGCTCTTCTTCATTTTCTACAGCCATCGTGTAAGTGTTATCCGATAAATGTTTGTCTTTAGCTCCTGAAAATACCAGGCTAAAAGGTTCCTCTCTACCTTTCTCAACGCCTTCATTTTTTTTTAATGGATCAACAGAAATAAGTTCAAGATCAGTAGTCACATCCGTATCCAACTTAACTGTAAATTTTTTCCCGATTTTTGACTCAAAATACTTTTTTCCCATTTATTACACTCCTTTACTGTGTGTTTAAACATTGATGGCGTCGTAAAAAGTCCCATCTACTTCGCTTTAGTGATTTGCCAGACTTTTGACGTACAACAGG
>JQIA01002042.1_pt1 | contig 10816 bp, 11 predicted proteins | sample 811431 | NCBI WGS metagenome assembly JQIA01 (sample SAMN02998118, study PRJNA258478) | marine sediment metagenome | biome: marine; feature: seafloor; material: sediment; isolation source: oil-polluted sediment collected from 3 locations (0.5 km, 0.7 km and 0.9 km)... | place: USA: Gulf of Mexico ... | reverse complement strand
AAGATATCGAAGTATTGCTGCTAGAGTAATACTTTAGCCAGATATGATTTTTTACAAATAATCCACTAAGTAGTTTTCGAATTCAATTCATAAACCGATTCAATTCCTGTTTCCAGTTTAATATTTGGCCAAACTTAAAAAATTGACATTCCGTTTAAATAATTTTCAATTATAGATGTGCTACATCAAAAATTAAATTCTTTTACTTAAATCACTAATTATTTTCGCAAAAGAAGCATCGACAGCAGCAGTTTCTTCATGCAACTTATCAAAACGTTCTTTGGTTTCTTCAACTATTCCCTGGTAGATAGGCCTAAAGGATTCACTCATTTCTTTTACAAATGTAGGATTACCTAAAACATCTGTCATACTGTTTATAATAGTTTCTGATTGTGTTGCTTGATCTTTAAATTGCTGTTCAACATTTTCTAATGTCGACTGCGTTGTAGAAATTACTTTTTTCAGAACGTCTTGCTGATTATTCATTGCATGTCCATCTTCAATAGAACACATGCTATCATTTGCCAACTCCAAAATTATTGCCAGACTATCTCGATAACGAGAGCAAGTATCTTCATCCTCCTTGGGCATGCCTAGAACTAATAGCGATATTTTATCGAATCTAATCACTAGCCGTGATCCTTCCAATAAAAAACGCTCGCCATTTAAATCATCCTCCAATAACAACATTTGAGATTCTGAAACCAAATCATTTGTAGATTGATTTAATTTTTCTGCCTTCCCTCTCATTTGAATGCTACCTTCTAGTCCGTAGCTGGTTACTATTTTAAGAACTTCATCAGAAAGTATGCTTAATGAATCACTAGCTATAGAGTTTCTCGCGAAGGAAATAATATTACTTTGATCTCCATTTGCAGACATAAGAGTCATTGTCATTGCGTTGGTATCATCTAGTTGCTGTTTCATACTTGCAATATCTTCACTTGCTTCATTAGTATCTGATTGTTTTGCTGACTCTTCCAATAAAATTGATTTTTTATTTAGTTCTGCAATCACGATATCCAATTCAGATTCTAACATTTGAATACAGGTTTCTGACTCCTTTAACATTTGCTCCAATTTTGGCAAAATAGTTTCGTCAGGAGCATCACCATCCATAGAAAAATTAGAAAGCTCTGTTTTGAGTTTTGAAATTAATCCTTGCTGTTCACTGTTCATAGTTTTAAGACGAGAAAATTCTTCGCTACTTTTATCTCCCCAATCATCATCTTCTACGTTGTTTTTCAAATCTTCATCTTTTAATTTTTCAGGAGCTTCTTTTATTTCCTTTTCAAGTCCATCTACAGCTTCCTGTTTTTCTTTTAATTCTTTTTTTATTTTTTTGTACTTTTCTGACTTTTCGATAATTTCGGTATTTAATCCCAATATTATTTTTTTTAACTCAGGTGCATTTTCAGAATCCTTTAGCTCAGAAAGTAGTCGCTTTTTCTCTTCCATTAGCTTGTGAAGATTTTGTTTTACAGTTGAGTAACGTCTTTTGACATCTTTTAGTTTTTTAATTCTGTTTTTGACTTTTCTTAGGGAGTTTAGCCATAGCTTTTTCTTCTTGCGATAAAGGAAAAACATGAATACACACGCAACGCTCGTTACTAGCAGAATTTCTGCTGCGATAATTACGGTAATCATCGAGACTTGCATAAATCAGAGGCTCTGGGCTATAAGGTTAGGATTAAGGTTAAGCAGTTTTCTAGATATCTATCCAAGAACATAAAACCTAGTATCTAAAATTATAGGTGATGAAAACTGAATCAGCTGATTATTTTAATGGGATGGGAGTTATTTAAACTGTAGTTCGACAGGCATAGAGAAACAGGCTTCTAAGCCCCCCTCAGGCAGGTTATTTAAGGTTATTTTACCGTTGTGCATTTCAGCTATTCGTTGAACAATCGCAAGACCTAAACCCGAGCCTTTGCCTCCCCTAGCCTTATCTCCTCTAGCAAAAGGCTGAAATAGGCGCTTTTTGTCCAAATCCTCTATTCCTTTTCCTTTGTCCTTTATTTTTATTAACAAATTTCCTTTTACAATTTCGCTGCTAACCACAACAGGCGGTTTTCCATAACGAAAAGCATTTTCAATCAAATTACTAATAAGCCTTTTAAGTGCTAGGGGCTTAAACCTAAGTATTGGTAATTCAAGGAGTTCGGTTGATAATTCCGTATGCTGTTTTTGTGCTGCATCAACGATTTGTTGGATCAGTTGATTCATATCTGCCAATTCAAACTGCTCTTCGCTTCCATATCTTACATAACCAATAAATTGATCAATAATGTCGTCCATATCTTGAGTGTCGTCAATTAGTCCCTGCTTAAGCTCTTCATCTTGCTCCGACAGAAACTCTAATGACAACCTGATTCGTGTAATTGGCGTTCTTAGATCGTGTGATATACCGGCAAGCAATAGCGTTCTTTCTTCTTCCAATTGATGAACATCGGCTGCCATTTGATTAAATGCGGAAGTTACTGCGACTAATTCTTGTGGACCCGTTTCTTTTAGTTTGCCAGGATAATCACCTCGGCCAATTTCTCTTGCGGCAAAAGAAAGACGCTTAAGTGGTCTATGCAGCTGTCCTACTAACATCCATGCACCAATTAAACTTAAAAATAGTAACACACCAAAAAAGATGATTAAAGAGACTGGTGCACTTCCGTCGTATTCTCCAATTGGCATTCTGACCCAATAGTCGGGGTGAGATGGTTCATTAACCCATACGTAAATTCGGTCAGAAACTTCAACTTTAACTCTAGTGCCTTTTCCAAGAAATGTTTCCGCCGCTTTAGTAAACGCGATATCATCTCTAGCAGAAATTAGACCGGCAGGAATTGATCCGCTCGTTATCCAAAATAATTCTAGCTCAGTAGTCTTTATAAAGCCTTCGGATAAATCTTTCGGTATATTCGATTCAACACCAATATATTGAATTTTAATTTGATTGGTTACCAAGTACATAATGGTTTTATTTTTTCTATCTACAACAAAATGCTGAACTGACATAAATGAAATAAGCTGGCTGATTGTGAGCAAAATCGCAATCATTAATGTATTTCTGCCAAAAAAACTTTTAGGTAATAAACTAAAACCGGTCATAAAAGGCTTTCAAGCTCATTGACCAAAATTGACTTATCTTGAGCTTGCAAAACATCCGATTTTAATATGCCAAAACGTCGACCTTCTGGATCAACAATAAATATGCGTCCAGAATGATCAACCGTGTAATAATCACCCTCTTCGGTGTTGAGGCTATAGAGACCACCTAACTGATGGACTACACGATCAATTTGATCTTTTTTACCGCTAATACCAACAAAATCATTATGAAAATTATCTAAATAAGCTTTCATTCTTTCCGGAGTATCGCGCATTGGATCAACCGAGAAAAAGATAAACTGGAACTTGTTTCTAAGGTCTTTGTTTAATGCTTGGTATAAATGAGTTAAGTCATTTAAGGTATTTGGGCAAACGTCTGGACAATTGATATAACCAATAAAAATCAAATTCCATTTGTTTTTGAAATTTGATTTGGTAAATTTTTGTTGGTCAAAATCCCACAACTCAAATTCCATTAAGTTCTTTTTTTTAGGGTAAACCAAAAGTGTTTCAAGTTGGTCGTTAATACTGACCTCTTTGTTGATAATACTTTTTGGCTCAGGACTTTCACTTTGTTTATATTGCTTTAAAATTTCTGCATTAACAAAATAGCCGACGATTATGACTGCAACGATTAATAAGTATGGTGTGAATTTTTTCATATTTGTATTAAATAAGTTAATTAAAAAAAGTAATAATGGTCAACGAGTAAGGCAACAAATATCAATAAAAGATATTGAATGGAATATTTGAACGTATCCATCGCCAGTTTACGATCATCGGATAATTTTAGTCTAATTGCGTAAACTAGAAAGATTAAACCCAATATTGTTGACGAAATTAAATAGATCAACCCCGACATGTGTACAAGATAAGGTAATAGGCCTGCAAAAATCAAAAGAATTGTGTAAAGAATTATGTTGGTTTTTGTAAAGTCGATCCCGTGAGTCACTGGCAACATCGGAATTTTCGCTTTTGCGTATTCATCTCTTCTAAAAATAGCAAGTGCCCAAAAGTGTGGGGGCGTCCAAACGAAAACAATTAATACCAATAATAATGCGTGAGGATGAATCTCACCGCTGCCACCTGTTACAGAAGTCCAACCTAACAAGGGTGGGATTGCACCGCTTAATCCGCCTATAACGATATTTTGAGGAGTTGCACGCTTTAGATACATTGTATAAACAAATGCATAGCCGACTAAACCAAAAACCGTTAATACCGCCGTCAAAGGATTAATATAAAAATAAAGCGTTAGAAGCGAACTAATGGACAAAAACGCGGCAAAAATGATTGCCTGTTTATCGCTTATGACTCCTGTCGCAACAGGTCGTTTATGCGTTCTAGCCATAATCGCATCAATCTTTTGATCAACAATGTGATTAACCACTGCCGCGCCACCAGAAGCAAAACCAATACCAATAGTTGCTACAATTAAAACATCCAAAGGCACCATTCCAGGCGTCGCCATAAACATTCCAACGACAGCCGTTATTAGCAGTAAAAAAACCACTTTTGGTTTGGTTAATTCAAGATAGTCTTTCCAACTTGCTTGCGGAACGTGATTGTTAATTGCCGAGTCATTCATTTTTTAATTCTCTTCAACACTGATGAATTCAGCTACAATTTTTGTTGGTTGTAAAAGGTGGGTTAACAATAAAACAATACTCAAAAGTAACAACGCACCTACGCCGTTATGAGCAACCGCGTTAAATAATGGTAATTGAAAGGTTATGTTAAAAATACCCAAACAAACTTGAATCACTAGCAAGGTGGAAATTAAATGCCCGAACCTTTTTAGAATTAAATGCTCTTGTTGACGTATCAATTTATAGCTCAAAAATACCAAAACAAATGTGGTAATTATTGCGCCGATTCGATGCGTCGCATGAATTGCAATTCGACTGGCAGAATCTAAAATACCAAATTCATAATTGTCCGCACCATGCCCCCATAGGGTGAAACCTGATGTAAAATCACTATTAGCAATCCAGTCGCCTTGACAAATAGGTAGCTCGTAACAAACCGTGGCCGCATAGTTTGCCGAAGTCCATCCACCTAAAACTATTTGTAATGCCAAAACTATCAAAGAAAATATAGTTAATCGAGTAAAATCACCTTTTCCTTTTGCAGAAATACTAGAACGAAATTCTGTAGAATATCGCCAACTTAAAGATGCTAATAAAACTAGCGTAGTAAATCCTCCCATCAAGTGAGCCATTACAATACCAGGATGAAGCTTCATAGTTACAGTCCACATCCCTAACGCAGCTTGAAAAATGACTAAAGCAAGCAATCCAAAAGAATGAGTTCTAGTCACTGCACTTTGTGACTTTAAACTTAGTAGCGCCAGTGCAAGAACAAATAATCCAAGAGTCCCTGCGAAATATCGGTGTACCATTTCTGGCCATGCCTTTTCAAATTGATAAGGTTTTTCTGGAAAAGCTATATTAGCAAGCTCTATATCTTGATTTTGAGTCGGGATATGTGAAAACCCGTAACAACCAGGCCAGTCAGGACAGCCTAATCCAGCATGTGAAAGTCTTGTGAAAGCACCCAACAATACAACCACTAACGCGAAAGCCGTTGCGGTGACAGCTAATTTTTTAGTCATACTTAAATTCATTATAGTTTCTTACTTCCGATCTCTGATTTCCAGTCTCTTACTTCTGACTTTTACGTTTAATTGATTTAGGTTTAACCCAGTCTTGAATATTTATACAGATGTAATATATCTTTTCTCAATTTTTTACCTAATACCGGCGCATCATTTTTATCTTTGATAAAGAGATACCGCATAAATATATTACCTAAGGGGTCAACCAAATAGATATAATTAGCTTCTAAATCGTGCGTAGGTTTCTTTTGAGACTCTCTAAGAGCTTTCACACCAGAGGAAGTGAATTCACTGGCAGCGTGAGGGAAATCATTTTTGTATCCGTCAAACCCCGTGGGTAGAATTGCGAGCTCTTTAATTCGTGATGCTTCTTTACCTAAGCCAACAAATATTTGATTCACAGTATAAAGGTTTAACTCTGCGCAAGCTTCATCACAGGTTTCAGGATCAATCGGTACAATCCACCAATATAATGTTTCAAACTCTTTGCCGGTAATTATCTTTCCATTTTGACGAGTAAAATCATAATCTTCAATATCTGTGACTAACTCAGAGGCTATCAATTCACCTTTTGCGCCACCAGGTCCTGAAAACCAGTTACCAAAATAAGCGGCATAAGCTAGAACAACAGGCGTAATAAACATAACAAATAGAAGAATCAACGTTTTTCTATTTTTCTTCAAGTTGGCTTGTTTTGATGCGTTTTCTTCTTCATTAAAATCCAAAAGAAATTCCTCTTAATGTTTTCATTATTTATATTTTTTACGCTCAATAGACGCAATAAAACTAATTACTAATAAAGTAAATGCCAAAGCAAACCACTGAAACGCATAAGCTAAATGTTTTTCAGGTTGCATGCTAATCCACTGCCAATCTATCTTAAATCCATTTTCGTCATTTTTATCTAACCTAATAAGAAAAGGTTCTATACTTTCGCCAAGTTTCTCTTCCAGCTTTGCAAATACATGAACATCTATTACTGGCAATCGGTACACCTGATCGTATTGCTCGATTTCAGCTTCGGCAGACAAAATATCTTGATTGATAGGATAGATTCGCCCAGAAACCTGCCAATCAAATGGTGGATTCGTCACTTTAGGTAAGTTTTTTCTATTCGCTTTAGCGCTGATCCAACCTCTATTCACAAATACTTTTTTACCGGTCGATTTTTCCGTTACTAAATTAAGAACGTGATAACCTAATTCGCCATTTTGGATTTTATTTTCAATAAGGTATGTATTTTCATCGCTTAAAAATGCATCAAATTTAACTGGCATAAATTGCTTTAAATCATCAGAAGAAATGGTTGAGAAATCGGTTATCAATTGGTTAGCGCTAGATTCTAGTTGCACCATTCTTTGCTTTTTTTCTTTGGCACGATCTAATTGCCAATACCCCAATTCATTAAGTAATGTCTGCATTAACAAAAAAAGGATAAATAACCAAAAATTAATATTAATTTGGTATTTCCCCAAGGAATATGAAATGGAGTGACGCAATTAAAACTCAACTAGCAATTATTTTATAAGGCGCGTATTCTATCATTATGTTGCCTTTCTACCTAGAGGCTTGTCCTAGAAAAGCCTCTAGTAAATTCACTCTAATTTACAGGGAAACCCTATAAATGCTGTTTAAATCGTTAATTGTTGTTGTAATGCTTGCCATTCTTTTTACTTTATTTAGAGCTTTGTATTTTTTGGCTAAAGGTAAAAAAGACTCTAATAAGACCGTTAACAGTTTGAGCTGGAGGATTGGTTTATCAATTGCTCTTTTTGGGTTAATACTGTTGGGAAATTATATGGGTTGGATTGAGCCTCATGGTTTGCCAATGGTTAAGCCAGGATAAACTGACTTCGTCTCTATTTGAACAATGTCAAAATGATAGTGAACCCTACTTATTTATATATTAAGAATCACCCATAAAAAAACCGAAGCGATGCTTCGGTTTTTTATTTCTATTTAAACTCTTTGCTATATTAAGTAAACAAAGATAAATAAGAACAACCAAACTACATCAACAAAATGCCAATACCAAGCACCTGCTTCAAAAGCAAAATGATGTTTTTCGGTAAAATCACCTTTAGAACAACGTATAGATAATACGATGATAAAGATAGTGCCTAATGTTACATGGAAACCATGAAACCCTGTTAACAAGAAGAAAGTCGATCCGTAAATACCACTGCCTAACGTTAGACCCATTTCACCGTAAGCATGATGATATTCCAATGCCTGAAGTGCTAAGAAAATAATTCCAAGAAATGCTGTTATAACGGTGTAGTTAAGCAATGCTTGCCTATTGTTTTCTTTTAATGCGTGATGAGCAATAGTCAAAGTCCATGAACTAACTAAAAGAATTGCAGTATTAATTGCTGGTAACCCCCATGCGCCCATACCCGTAGTTGTTGTGCCATCAGGCGTAGTAGTTAACGGCCACTCTGGAACAAACTCTGGCCATAAAAGGGCATGAGTCATTACATTATTTCCTTCACCACCTAACCAAGGAATAATCAATTGACGAACATATAATAAAGCACCAAAGAATGCTGCGAAAAACATCACTTCTGAAGCTATAAACCAAAGCATGCCTTGTTTAAAAGAGCGATCCATTTGAGCGCTATATAAACCTTCTACGGATTCCTTAATGACATCCTTCCACCAGTTAAATAACATAAATATCATGACCGCCATTGCGCCCATCAATACAAATTTACCCCATCCAGCATCACCAGTTTCTACAAAATCACCTGATTGCTGAATAAAATTACCTGCACCGTATGCAATAAAAAATAACGCCACCGCACCAACTATTGGCCAAGGGCTCTGCTCTGGCACGTAGTAACTTTCGTACTTTTCTTCTGTTTCTGTGCTCATTTTAATTCTCCATTTAAACGAATCAAATCGTTTACAATTGTCATTCGTTTTATTTGGTTCCCACCGATCCAGCATTCACTGCATCCGTGATATTAAATAATTGGTAAGATAAAGTTAATCGTGTAATATCCTCTGGAATATCCGCATCAATAAAAAACTTCATTGGCATTTTAATATCTTCTCCTGCCAATAATTTTTGTTGGTCAAAACAAAAACATTCAGTTTTATTTAAATACAATGCAGCTTCTCCCGGAGAAACACTGGGAACTGATTGCCCTACAATATCGAACTTAGAGTTATTTTTTGCATAAAAAATTACTTCATTAAGTTCGCCAGGATGAACCTCGATCGATTTGAGTTCAGATTCAAACTTCCATGGCATTCCACGATTGACATTAGTTAAAAATTCCACGGTTACAACGCGACTTTTATCAATATCGACATCTTGGTATAAAGCTTGACCTCGGGTCTTACCGTTGATGCCTGTAATATCGCAAAAAACGTTGTAAAGTGGAACTAAAGCAAACGCAAATAGAAACATACCAGCAACGATTCCGATTAATCGTTTGATAAGTTTCTTATTTTCTAGAGCTTGCTCGGTCATTAACTTATTATCCTAATCGACTTTAGGCGGTGTACTAAACGAATGATAAGGTGCTGGTGTTGGCATTGCATCCCACTCTAAACCAGTTGCTCCATCCCATTGTTTTTCTTCTGCTTTTTTACCACTACGAATCGCAATAATAATAGAAATTAAGAAGTAAACTTGAGTTAAACCTAAACCAAACGCACCAATACTTGCCCACATATTAAAATCAGCAAACATCATATTGTAGTCAGGAATACGTCGAGGCATACCGGCTAAACCACTAAAATGCATAGGGAAGAACGTTAAGTTAACGAAAATCATTGATAACCAAAAATGGATTTTACCTGATGTTTCGTTATACATTTTTCCAGTCCACTTAGGGAACCAGTAGTAAACCGCAGCAGTTGTACCAAATATGGCACCTGGGAATAATACATAATGGAAATGAGCTACAACAAAGTATGTATCGTGATATTGGAAATCAACCGGAGCCATCGCCAGCATAACGCCTGAGAAGCCACCAATTGTAAATAATATAACGAAAGCAATAGAGAACAACATTGGCGTCTCAAAGGTTAAAGAACCTTGCCACATGGTTGCTATCCAGTTAAAGACCTTAACACCCGTTGGAACAGCTATTAGCATGGTCGCAATCATGAAGAATAACTCTCCAGCAACGGGCATGCCTACTGCAAACATATGATGTGCCCACACAATGAAAGATAACAACGCGATTGACGCCGTTGCATAAACCATTGAAGAATAACCAAATAATTTCTTACGTGAAAATGCCGGGATGATTTCAGAAACCACACCAAATGCAGGAAGAACCATAATATAAACTTCAGGATGTCCAAAGAACCAGAAAATATGCTGGAACATTACAGGGTCACCACCACCAGCTGCATCAAAGAATGCAGTGCCGAAATGACGGTCAGTTAACATCATTGTAACAACGCCAGCTAAAACAGGCATAACCATAATAAGCAAAAACGCAGTGATTAACCAAGTCCATACAAATAGAGGCATTTTCATTAATGTCATGCCTGGAGCACGCATATTGAAAACCGTAACGATGACGTTAATTGCACCCATGATAGAAGAAATACCCATCATATGAACACCAAGAATAAAGAAATCAGTACTTGGCGGCGCATAAGTGGTCGATAAAGGCGCATAAAAAGTCCAACCGAAGTTAGGCGCTCCACCTTCCATGAATAAAGAAGAAAGAAGTAACGTAAAAGCAAAAGGTAAAATCCAGAAGCTCCAGTTATTCATTCTAGGTAGTGCCATGTCTGGTGCACCAATTTGCATTGGGATTAACCAGTTAGCAAGACCTACCATACTTGGCATAACTGCACCAAAAACCATAATTAAACCATGCATGGTTGTCATTTGGTTAAAAAATGCAGGTTCTACAAATTGTAGTCCTGGCTGGTATAGCTCGGCACGGATAACCATTGCCATTGCACCACCAGTAAGGAACATGATGAAAGAAAACCATAAGTACATCGTTCCGATGTCTTTGTGGTTGGTTGTATATAACCAGCGTTTAATGCCGGTTGGGCGATGATCGCTCATATTGATCGTCTCCTTTAGTTACCGGCTTTAAAAGCCTGAATGTCAGCGGG
>JQIA01002041.1_pt1 | contig 10819 bp, 10 predicted proteins | sample 811431 | NCBI WGS metagenome assembly JQIA01 (sample SAMN02998118, study PRJNA258478) | marine sediment metagenome | biome: marine; feature: seafloor; material: sediment; isolation source: oil-polluted sediment collected from 3 locations (0.5 km, 0.7 km and 0.9 km)... | place: USA: Gulf of Mexico ... | reverse complement strand
GGTGAATCTGTTTTAAAACTGCATCTATGTTGTTGACAGAACAGCAGACAAGCGAAGTAACAATAAAGTCATAAGCCTCATCTTCAGCACCGATATCTTCAGCTGAAGCAGATGAGACTGTCGCATTTTTAAATCCACTGTCGGCAACCCTTGCCGCCAACTGTCCCCGCATGGCCTTGTCAGGTTCAGAGAACACTATACTGTTCACCAATTCAGGATAAAAATCGATATTCGCACCGGTTCCGGCTCCGATTTCAAGGATATCACCATGTACCCTCTTTAGGAGTTCCCGTCTCCAATCCCTTAAACAGGCTTCTTCTGCAGGTGCCATAAACTTATCGTAAATCAATGCGATCATAAAAGACATAACTGACCCTCCCAGGTAAAAGCTTCGATGTTTAAGTTTTTTTAAATCGTCTCCAGAACGTACTGCCAAACATTTTTCCATGCTCTTGTCAGGTAATGGTCATGTGCATCAAGGTTATCATTAATCGCAATTTCATGTTTTGATGCAAATGCCCTCGTAGATTCAAGGGGATACCATTTGTCTTCCGAAGGCAGAAGAAGTTCAGAAATACCGTTTTGCGACTCTAAGTCCTTGTAAACGCTCATACCCTTAATAAAAAGCCTATCCAGAAACCGCCCTATCATAAACTCTCCTGATACTGCGTCAAGCCTCTCTTTCAGATTATTTTCGCGCCAATATTCAGGTTCCAGCCACTGAGTATTATCAAGAACTGAAAGAACAAATTCCTGATCCGGTGAAGCGGCGGCCACCATCATATTAAATTCTCTGACGGCACCATTTCCATACATATGAAACAGAGATTTTCTTGAATCCAAAACCGGTGCGGCCAGATAAAACTTCTCCATCGGCAGGCGAGTTCCGATGTTGAGCAGACCACCACAGCCACCGCTATGCCCGACTGAAATCAACGGCAGTTCGTCATCATTAAAATCTGTTATAAAAGATTGAAAATCATTTATAGCATCCAGTATCGAAAACTGCCCATCGGAGTTCCCATGCCCCCGGGGATTATACAAAATACTTGTATACCCTTTATCTGAAAATAATTCTGAAGGCATTCTGTACATTCGCACATCGCCCATTGTGCAGGGCCAGACCAGAACAATGCCTTTTGGATTTAAAGCTTTTTCTATGATCAGTTCAATATTTATATTATCGGGGGTTTTACGAAAAACGATTTCACTCATTATACATCCTGCTGTTTCTCAAGTCTTCAGTTAATAACTTTTATTCAAAAAAAATATAGTTACACTTCTGATCATCCGATTCAACAGAAATTTGCACACCATAATACATTCGTATGAAAACAGCATCAAAGGATTACAGTCATAACAATCATTTAAAACGAATGACATCCCCGTAACAATAACATTCACCGGTTGTTCCGAGTTCACCGCAATATAAAATGATACCATTGCCACCATGTTTTCCTGCCTGATTCGTCAGTTTATCATGCAGTTTCTGATTGTCCCTGCCAATAGCAACTCCGCACCATGTTGAGCGACCGGAGACAGTACCTAAAAATTCATAGGAATTACGGTCGGCCGGTACACCATGCTCTTTCCAATACACACGAATTTCACCGGTGTATCGTGGATAGGTTTTGCCCTTGCGGATAAATTTAGTCCCGCAGGAGGTCAGAAAAACAGTCATTAGAATACAAAGCAGAATACCGATAAGGCTTTTTAATAGAACAGGTTTGTTTCTTACAACATTTCGTTTCATGCTACCTCCTTATAACTATTAATAGAACTCCCGGAGTTAAAAAAATAAACATGACTACTTTTATTAATCATTAAGAATTGCCACCGCTCTTGTCCAGCCAGCAGATGCCTTTCTTATCTTCACCGGAAAACACGACACCATAAAACCTGTTGGCGGTAAGACTTCAAGATTATGGAGTTTTTCAAGATGGCAATACCCGATATCTATTCCCGCTTTATGCCCTTCCCAGATTAACGCCGGATTTTTTGTCTCCTGATATTTTTTTGCAGTATAAACAAAAGGTGCATCCCAGCTCCATGCATCCGTACCGGTCAGCCGGACACCTTTTTCCAGCAGACAGATTGTTGCCTCATATCCCATACCACAACCGGCCGAGACATAATCATCATATCCGTAACGGGTCCCCGCCCGTGTATTGACAAGCACAATATCAAGCGGTTGAAGTTCATAATCAATACGACGAAGCTCTTTTTCAACATCTTCTGCAGTCACAACATACCCATCTTCAAAATGACGGAAGTCTAACTTAACTCCATTCTGAAAGCACCATTCCAAAGGAACTTCATCGATAGTGATTGCCTGTTCACCCTGATTCATTGTTGAGTGAAAATGATACGGTGCATCCAGATGCGTACCGTTATGCGTCAAGAGTTTCACCTGCTCAAGTGCCCAGGTTTCTCCATCGGGCAGATCATCTTTTTCCAGGCCGGGAAAGAAAGCCCCTATTTGGGGGAAAGTATCCTGATGATTGAAATAGGTAATTTTAGGGCTGTACCCCGGAGGATCTGAAGCAACATCATTTTCAATATAAATCGAAATATCTATGATTTTTCTCGCCATGGTTTTTTCCTCTGGTAATCAGATACTCTTTTTGCAAACCGGTTAGCCCGCAACTTTTTCGGCAACCATAAAAAACAGAGGATAAACTTTATCATCTCCTGCCGGATTTTCTTTTCTGATCTCAAAATAATCTTCCACTTCCACCACCTTGAAACCTACACTCTGAAGTTTTTCAGACAGCTCATCTATCGCAAAGCCATTATGGCCATCGTACCCGTCAACATGTGAATGAAAAGAGCCGTCTTCTTTATACAGATCTGCAATAATCAGTGCGCCGTTCTTCTCTAAAATGGCTGCTGCGTTATGAAGAAATCTGTCAACGTCATTGATATGGTGTAAGGTCATCAGTGTTACAATGGCTGAATAACTGCCAGTAACTTCAGAAATATCATCCTGGATCTTCAACGTCTGAATGTTTGTGATAGAAGCTTCACTTATTTTTTCCTGTGCAACTCTCAGCATCTCCGTTGAAGAATCAGCAATTGTTATCTGCTCAAATGTATCACGAAGAAAAACACTTAAAAGACCAGTTCCCCCACCAAAATCGAGAAGGTGGTTTTTTACTTTTAAAGGGGCTTTTTTGCAATACTCAGCCGTAATTCCTGATCGTTCAATTTTTACAGGATCGTTATCCCATGTATCCGCAAGATTATCAAAATAGTCACTCATAAATATCTCCTGTTTATTCACAAATTACGTATGCCATCTACTCAAAAAAATCTATTCTCATACGCTCAGCAGACAATAATTTCTTCATTGCCGGCTGACCATTCATTTCTGCCCAGTCTTCGGCAAAGTTCCCGTCATAAGCTCAGTCTTACATTTGCCATCTGTAGTACCTTGCTCTATCATTTTCTCCACCTTGAAAAAACATTAGAATCCAATACAAAAGATCGGGTTCCTGATCCAACTGAAAGTTTCATTACAGACATACTCATATTCAAAAATGAGAGACTCTATAATGAATAGTTACCCGATATAATTAAAACGCTTTTTTATTTTTTTTAAAAACCCTGCAATTTTTTTATTAGTTAGCTTTTCACTCTTATATAATGAAAACATCCTGAAACTACACTTTTTTGCACAAGCTCCGAGTAGGGCAATCTTTAAAACCTTCCTGACCGGCTGTCGAAGCACAAATACATCTACCCACCAGGGTGCCCCAAGAGTAGTTACGACTGTCACTTTTTTCAGTTTATCAAGGCAAGGCGTGATAGCGCCCAAATCCGCAGCATGGTTGTAGGCATGCCCCGGAGCCCAGACTCTGTCAAACCAACCTTTTAAAATTGCCGGAAATCCAAACCACCAAGTAGGAAAGATCAAAACCAGTGATTCGGTTTTAATTAGCTGGTCTATATCACTTTTAAGTTTGTCGGTATCAAAATGTCCATCATAATAACTGGCCCTCTCCGATTCCGTCAAAACCGGATCAAACTTTTCTTTGTAAAGGTTTTTTACAGTAACATCATAACCGATGGACTCTAAGTGGCTTATCGTTTCTTTAGATAAAAAGGAGCACAAACTGTTTTCAAGTGGATGAGCAACTACAACCAGACATTTCAAAGGTCTTTCCTTCTTAAAAGGTTCAAACTGTATTGTTATTAATTATTCTTTTTTACGACACCAGAAAGCAAAATACTCTCCTTCCTCTGCCGGTTCTTTTCCGGTAAGATCTTTCGCTGTTGTAATATCTGTAAAACCTGCTTCAGCTAAAAGAGGTGTAAGTTCATTTACACCATACATTTTTTCAACTTCCACTATTTTAATTATCTTGTTCGTCTCCGGATAAACAAACCAGCTATGCTCATGAAAATGTGTTTCATCAGCCCATTTTTCAGAGAGTGCAAAACAATCCGATAACTGCCGCCAGTTTCGGACTTTTTCCATTGGGGAGATTTTTTGTTTACCGGCAACGGTTGATATAAACCACCCGCCTGGAATAAGAGATTCATAAATCCGTTTAAAATCCTGAACAAGTTCTGAGCGTGAAAGTTGTCCGGGGCAATACCAACCAGCCCAGGCCAGATCAAACTGTTCAGAGATACGCAAATCAGAGCAGGTCATCACCTGAAAAGAAACATTTGCCTTTTCAGTTAAAGCATTCTTTTTTGCAATTTCGATATATTTATCACCAGGGTCAAAAGCAGATACCTGAAACCCTTTTTTCGTTAAATCTATTGCATGATACCCTAACCCACACCCGATATCCAATATGTGAGCCGATGGCCTAACATCTGATAATGAAAGAATCTTTTCAACCATTCTGCTTACATTTTCAGAACTGTTAAAAAGCCACTCACGGTAATACTTCAATAATATTTCCTGAATAACCGGATTACCCCATGACCATTTAATTTCTATAATTTCATTTTCCATAATTTTTCACTTCAGCGAATAATAAACCAAGAACAACCGAAGCTCCTGAGATAGATTATTATACAATTTTTATTATTTTATTGAATACCTGTCAGCTTCATTAAAAAAAGTGATATCAGCATAACCGGCAAAAATTTTACCTGAATGGACAACACCTTCTGGGATAAAGTAACGATCACCCTTTGTGTAAGTATGTTTTGTCCCATTTATTATCAATTCAATCTTACCCTCTAAAACAAAACCGACCTGTTCAGCATGTGAATGTTCAGGTAAGTCTGCATCATCTTCAAATTCCATGAAGATCAATTGATGGGATTCTGATTGGGATAGATATGCTTTAACACCTTCGAGAGGGATATCAGCTTCTGGAAGATTTGTAATGGGTGAAGGAAATATTTTTGACATAGCAATAATCCTTTATTTTTTATTTGGACATAACACCGCTAAAACTGAGTAAATTTTTTTCTATTGTGTACATTAGCTTACTATTCTTATAAAAAGCCGAATGCTCATTAATTGGTTTTTTTACAAAAATTTACTAAGAAATATCAATCGTTTTTATCGTCATCATAACCCAGTACATTCTGGTTTGAGTGATCAATCAGTCCATTCTCAGTATTGTACATTATCTGTAGTTTGAACTTTTCAATCTCAGCGTCACTCTCAATTGCCTTCTTTGCCAGCAGGTATTTCAAGTAAATAAACCAACCAAACAGGGTGGCAATGGTTATAGAAGCGACAATAAAAAACCACTTAAATTTAATAATAGTCTCTATACTGGCCCGGCTGATGAAGACAATCATATCGGGCAGAACCCAATAGAGGAAAAGCATGGAGACAATAAAAAAGCCCAACACAAAAACATTGAGACCGCTGATTTTTTCTATCAGTCGTTCAAGTTTTGTCTCACCACCTTTGAGGTTGTTTGGCTCTGTTTTTTCAAAGACTGCCGCCTCTCCCTTAAAGAAAGCTGACCAGGCTTTCAGGATAAACCCCAGGATCATAATAAAACCGATGGGCAAACCGATGGCCGATATCATCCATGCTCTGAATGGGAATGGCCGCTCAATTTTGTTTAGTCTGACACGATAGTTGTCCAGAGGGCCAAAGTTCTGTTCAAAATAATATTTATTAAACTGATAAAGCTTGTCCGCACTACTTTCATAGATCACCTCATCCTGGTTATTCAGCACCTGGATCTGAGACATATCACCGGATTTCATTGCTGCATAAACGAAAACCTCAACCTCCAGAACAAGGAGGAAGAATGTCAGCATATATAATAGAGTTTTATTTTCTCTCGCAAAATTTAGCATGTTATAGTCTATGCGTTAGCTCACAGTTTCCAGTGCACTCTACACACCCTTAAGAGTTGTTGATAAAAAAAATATAAACCTAAATCAGTTCATCATTCTTTTCAACGTTTAATTGTTCCCGATTGACATTCAGACATTTCTTTGATGCAGTAATAACTGAGTTAAAGCTATTTCTATAGGGTCTCATTATGGAAAAATTTCGTATTTTAAAGATAAGTAACCCTGATGGCTTCGAAAAGAGCTCAAATACAAGGCGTCGCAAAACCCGAAGAGCGAGGCGTACTTTTTCGTACGTCGAGCGATGAGGGATGCAGCGCAACGCAGAAGTTGAGTTTTTTTCCAAGCCATCTATTTTGTAACAACCTTGTTTCGCCCGGTATCCTTCGCTTCATACACTGCCATATCGACTCTGCCAAATAAATCCGCCGCTACTTTATCGGTTTCCAAAACTTCACTTACACCGACACTGATTGTAATTTTAACGATCTCTTTGCGATGGATAAACTCAACATTTTCAACTGTTGTTCTTAGTTTTTCAGCAACCTCAGTCGCCCCAGCTTTATCTGTTTCAGGCAGAAGAACAATAAATTCTTCACCACCATACCGAGCCAGCATGTCGGTTTCCCGCAACAGCGGTTTTGCCCTTTCGATAATAACCTGAAGACATTTATCACCAATCGCATGTCCATAAGTATCGTTAATATTTTTGAAATGATCAACATCAAACAACAGCATAGAGAAAACTCTTTTGTATCTTGCGAACCTTGTCAGTTCTTCTTTAATACGTTTATCATAAGCCCTTCTGTTCATGGCGCCCGTTAACGGATCGGTAACAACTTCCTTTTCAAGCTGTTCTGCTTTTTTCTTTGCCTCTGTCGCTTCTAATTTCATATTTTCAAAATCATTTTTCATCAGTTCAATATCATGATCAATCTTATCCCTTAAAATGGTATCCCGTTTATTCTTCTCACTCACTGTTATGGCCATAATATCTAGTTTGGAGCTAATGGCTGTTTTTAATTCTTCAAGAGTTGTACTGACCTGTAAAGCCTCAGTAATGGTACCAAGTTCTCCTTCCAGGATTGAAGTAAACTCTGTGTTTGAAGAGAACATGGCTTCAGTATTTTCAAATGCCGAAATCAAAATTCCTTCAAATGAAATCAACTTGGCACCGATATCCTTTACAAAATCTGCAACATACTCCCGCTCAGTTGTCACCGTCCCAATGTAGTCATGCAAAAGAGACAAGACATCGACTCGAAGCGTCTGAAAATCATCTATAGTTCTTGAAGTGTTTATCCTTTTACCGATATCAAGAAGTTTACCTAAAAACTTTTCACCCAAATCAAGTCCCAATGTATCAATAATTTCCTGATAAGTTTCGCGGAACTGGTCTATATACTTATTTTCAACATCTGCAACAGATGTACCTTTTAATATACCAGACAGGAAGGATTTCCCTTTTTCGTTATTTTTTTCAGAAGCCTCTACCTCATCCTGAAAGGAAATATTTTTTACGTTATCAAAAACAGTATCAAGAACATCAATTGCCGCATTCTTTTTCAGAACACCTTTAAATTTTCTAACTTCATCATTCATGTCACCTTCAACATGATCTTCCAGAGAGCCAGAGAAAAAAAGGAGCATCCTTCTGTACGATTTTTCATTTTCCAGGGCCTTGCCTTCAATCGAATCAAGCTCTGTAAGCAGTTTGCTTTTCTGACCTGTGATACGTTTGACTTCTTCCTTTAAATCGTAATTGATCGCCTTCATTGCTTCACTGCCACTGTCTGACAGGAGAGTTCCTGCTTCCGGCATTTCAGATAAAACATCAAACAATGAATCCGGAGTCAGCTTTTCGCCTTTTCCTGACAGTTTTTTTAATGCGTCAACGGTTAAGCCAGCCAGTTTTTTAAATATAGCCGGATCCTGAATAGTGGCCATGATATCGCTCCGTTTTTTTGTTATGTAAGATATTTGCTTAACTGTTTTGCAGCAAAAGAGTCACAATAAAGATAGTGGTTCATCAAAGGTAATAAAAGCTGCAAACCAAGAATTTCATAAATTTTGTACAAGGATTATTAACAACAATAACTTATAATACTTTTTCCTGCGAAAAGGGTCAAGTCTACATTTTTTATAAGGCTTGATGGCGTCGTAATAAGTCCCATAGCCATCTCAAAACTTTTTTATATCATCTTTTAGCCATCTCCATTCTGCCTGCGATATAGCTGTCCATCACCAGGTGAACAGCATGATGAAGAACACAGACAACTAATGCTACCGGATATTGAGAAAAAAATGTAATCTGAATAATAACAGCAAGGGGCAATGTTTTCTGACCACCCATAAAAAGAACACTCTCTTTTTTACCCGATTCCAGTTTTAACACATTGGAGAGTAAAAAGGCTGCCGCCAGAAGAATTGAGTGAAACAGAAAAACCAGTATAACGATTAATGGGAGATTTCCTGAATTTTCAATAATCACAACTTTTGCCTGTGATACAGCCATCCATATCATTGCCAAAACAAAAACCTGATTTGACAGCATAAATTTCTTTTCATTTCGTTCAAAAAATGTTCTCGCGAAAAAACGTATAGACATACCCACAAGAAGTGGGCAAAGAACAAAAACGGCTATTTTAAAAATCATATTGGATTTATTAATTATCACAACAGCCGTGTCACCCGTAAACTGCAGAAGAAGCTCAATAGTAAAGGGAACGGTAAAGACGGCTATGATGCCTGCTATGATGGTTATTAGAAGAGCATTTGCGACATTCCCCCCGGCTTTGCCAGTCATGACAACCCCACTGCTTAAGGTTGTCGGCATTGCTGAAACAATAAAAATACCGGTTAAAACATCAACGCCGACGGGCAATATTGAAAAACAGACAGCTGCCATTGGAGCAGCAATGAATATTAGTCCAAGAGCTGCGAACAGACTTTTAACGTCTTTAAATCCAGCGGAAATTTTTCTAAAATCGAGTGTAAGGCCTGAAAAGAAAAAAATAAAAATGATGACACAATCGGGCCCATGATTATTTTTTAAAAATTGCCCTAAAGTAACAAAGTCTTTCGGGAAATCAAGAATGGTTAACACAAAAATCAAAATGAGTCCGATAAAAAACCAATGCTGTTTTAATTTACTTTTCATTCTTTCTCATCCCTAAAACTTAATACTGTTTTTAAAAACAGTATTATTAATACACCAGGTAATTTTCATCAACATATTTTCAAAAACACAACATAGAATTCCCCTTTATGAAAATAATTTCAGGATTTTACACTATTGTATCAAACATTAACCATCACATTTGCGTTTACATTGTTTTTCACACGAACGGGGAGGTTGACAACACCTGTAAAATCTTTTATGATTCATGATTTTTTTGAGTATGGAAAAACATTGTTTTAGCTGTGAATCGAGTTAATAAACATTTTTTAATATATTGAAATTTTAACAAATAAGCGAGAGGAGTAACAACCATGGCACAACCAATTGCAGATCGTCGGGATGTTGACTTTGTTCTTCATGAACAATTGAAAGTTGCAGAACTGGCAGAAAATGAAATCTTTGCTGATTTTAACAAAAAAACTGTAGACATGATCGTTTCAGAAGCGCGTTCACTGGCTATTAAAGAAATTATGCCGACTCAGCCTATTGGCGATTCAGGTTGCGATTTTGATAGTGGAACAGTTACTCTTCCAGAATGCTACAAACGCCCTTGGGAACTTTTCATGGAAGGTGAATGGCTTGGTATGTGCGACGACCCTGAATGGGGTGGTGGCGGAATGCCAAAAACTGTTTCTCTTGCTGCCAGTGAGTATTTCATTGGAGCAAACATTGCTTTTATGCTTTACCATGGTCTAACTCATGGCGCTGCAAAGATGATCGAAGAGATCGGAACTGATGAGCAGAAAGCGCAATGCCTTAAGCAGCTGTTCACTGGTGAATGGGCAGGTACAATGCTTCTAACTGAAGCTGGAGCAGGTTCTGATGTTGGTGCTCTTGAAACTGTTGCAACAAAAAATGATGACGGAACGTATAATATTTCCGGTAACAAAATCTTCATCTCCGGTGGAGAAAACGACATTACTGCAAACATTATCCATCCTGTTCTTGCAAGAATTGAAGGTGCCCCTGCAGGTACAAGAGGTATCTCTCTATTCCTTGTTCCAAAATTCAGATTTACAGAAGACGGTTCATTAGGCGAATTCAACGATGTTGTTTGTACTGGTATTGAGCATAAAATGGGTATCAACGGAAATGCAACCTGTTCACTTACTTTAGGTGGTTCAGGTAATTGTGTCGGTACACTTCTTGGTGGTGAAAACAAAGGTATGGCCTCTATGTTCATCATGATGAACGATGCAAGACAGCTTGTTGGTCTTCAAGGTTTTGCTGTAGCAACAACTTCTTACATGCATGCTCTTGGATATGCGAGAGAAAGAGTTCAAAGTGCAAACCTTCTTAAGCCTAAAGATGGTGGCGTTCCAATTATCCAGCATCCTGATGTACGTCGTCAGCTTC
>JQIA01002040.1_pt1 | contig 10820 bp, 8 predicted proteins | sample 811431 | NCBI WGS metagenome assembly JQIA01 (sample SAMN02998118, study PRJNA258478) | marine sediment metagenome | biome: marine; feature: seafloor; material: sediment; isolation source: oil-polluted sediment collected from 3 locations (0.5 km, 0.7 km and 0.9 km)... | place: USA: Gulf of Mexico ... | reverse complement strand
CCTCCTTTGGTAGTATCCACCGGCGTAAACAGTTTGGACTGTATTTGCGGGTCAATTCCAGGCCCGTTATCCACTACCATAATTGCAATAAAGTTTTTGCCGTTGTGGTTGACCATCCCCTGGGTGCTGATAGAAATTTGTCCCTTATTGGGCAGTGCTTCAGCTGCATTTTTAACCAGGTTGGTCATGATCTGTTTAAGTGCGTTTCGATCACATTCTATAGGATGCATGGTATCATCCGGCAGATAATCAAGCTCGATATTATGTGTTGCAAAGAGTGAAGATGAAAACACTTTTAACAGTTCCGATATCAGCCAGTTCACATCAACCAGTTGCTCCCCTGCCTCGCCGAGTTGCGGCTCCGCAATACCTGGCAAACGCAGCAATATACCCCCGACTCTATCCAGCTCTTCGCTGATCATTGTAAGTTCCTCTTGCGACTTATGATCTGCGTCCAACTTACCACTCAAAATATGGACATAGTTTTTGATAATGCTTAACGGATTATTGGCCTCATGGGCAATCTCCCTGGCCCGAGTCTGATAGAAATTCCGCTCATCCTGTTCCCTTTCTCTTTCCTGCTGTTGCTGTTGCAGGTGCTGGTGCAGATGCCAGCTGGCTTCAGCTGCAAACATTGCCAGCAAACGCTCCAACTGCAGCTGTTGGCCCTGTTGTGGCTGAGCACACCCTGCTACCAACACACCGACCTCATGATTATCTACCCTAAGAGGAAGACAATAGATCCCTTCACAACCCGTCATTTTGACCAATTGACGGTCCAGAACACTCTGCGGCACATTTTGTCCGAAAAACGAACTAAGGGGACGACTTTCACAAAAACAGCGTGACAACAGGGTACACTTGTCCCGATCCAGATCCACGATAAACTCTTCAATTCGGCTATCGGCGTCCGCATCCACAGAACGGCCTACCAACTTTCTGTCATCCTGGTTTAGCACAAAGAAAAAGCTGCGGCGCACCCCAAACAGGATATTCAAACCTTTTTGAATGGTCTTAATTATCTCTTTTTCACTCACCGAGCGGGATAGTTGCTGACGAATCCCATCAATTAGCGCAATATTCCTCACTCGATCCGCCAGTTCAACCTGTTTACCCTCGTCAACAGACAAACTATCAGTAATCGCTTGATCCGACTCAGGCTGATCTTCACGGTCAATAATAATGCCCATGGAACTGGCTACTTCATCAACATCAGCACTTGCTTTTTTAACCAGCGCGCTAATTAACTCGTGATTAAGATCAAAGAGCTGCTCAGCAGCAGCGATGGTTGAATCCGATAATACCGAACCAGAACTATCACAACAAAGGTTGGCCAGATAGATGATTTTCACCAGCTGATGAGCTTCTTGCAGCTGAGCTACAGCTTCATTTTGATAGAGTACAGCATCTGCGATCAAGGGTTCCAGATTCCACCCTGAAATTAACCAACCGCCCGCCTGGTATCGGTTACCACCGAAACGTTCCTCCTCCATCTGGAGCAGATCACTACGATCAGCGGCCAATTCACAAATCAGTTTGAACTCTTCAGAGAAATTCCTTACGAACAGCAGTTCACCAATATTGTGCAACAAACCTGCTAAGTAGGCTTCATCAATACGACAATACCCGGTCAGTTTGGCGATTGATTTTGCAATCAATGCGCAGGTCAGTGAGTCACGCCAGAACCGTTTGAGGTGGCGCGTACGGGATGATTCAAAGCGAGAAAAAAACTGTTGCACCGATGCTGTTATAGCGATAGTTTTAAGGGTGTCAATTCCGAGCAGAACCAGGACGCGCTCAAAGGTCAGCTCCCCACCCTGACCACTGTAATAAGCGGAGCTGGCCGCTGAAACAATTTTCCCAGAGAGCGCAGCATCCTTTTTGATTAAATCGGACAGTTGGTCAAAGGATGCGGTTTCAGCAAAAGATGCATCAAGTAAGCTAAGCAACACATGGGGCAGCGAAGGGAGTTTATCCGTTGCTATATTTTCAAACAGGCAACCCCGTGCATTGTGCTCTGACTGGCCCGCCAACAACTTATTATCGGACAATTTAACCCCTCATCCTTTATATATCTCTTAAGGTGTAGTTAACTATAGTCCGACTTCAGCCTGACGACAACTGTTGTCAAAAATATCTCTCCCTTGCCACTAATATTTTTAATCCTGATAAAACAATTTGTTACCAGAAGCTTCTAATGGCTTTTATAAAAACTTCAGCCATCCTATCTAACACAACTGGCCCCGAGAAATAATACAGATTATTGCCCCACAATTTACCATTCGGCATAGATGGCAGAGTTGTCAGTTAATGATTAGTAGAACGAGGAGGAGAGCTAAAAATAGCGCTTTTGCGGCGACATGATCCGTTACCAGACAGGCTTATACCGACAAGTCTTGATATCAGGTAGCCAACTAAAGCTGCTGGCTACCTGACACTCAATATTTAACGCCTGTTAGCGCAGCTCATTGCCAGGCATAGGAAAAGGAAACACCTATTGAACGTTCTGGCGCAACCATATCAGCTACATAGCTTAAATCAGTGAAATCCAGTGAGTAGTTACGGTACTCTTTGTCGGTTATATTCTTTAGCCAAATGGCCGTCCGCCAGCTCCCAACTCCACTATGGTAGGCAAGCCTTGCATTACTGATGGCCCGCCCAGGTTCTTTCATCGTTGGGTTGTTAAAAATGTCAAAATAATGGTCCCCCACATAATTGACATTATACTGCAAAATCAAACTACCCAGACTGATAGGCCAGCTATAACGCACCACAGCATCAGCACTCAGGGTAGGCGCAAAGACCATATCCCGATCTTTTCGGGTCTCTCCACGCTGTATATCGCGTGCAGTCGCATCCAGCAAGCTCACCCCCAGGATCAGTTCCAGTTGATCGGTGGGACGGCCACTGAACTCCAGATCTATACCCTTGTTAACAGCATCGGTATTAAAAACAGACTGGCCAATACCGATCAATTGAAATGCCTGAAAATCCTTGTAATCGTAGTAAAAAACAGCGCCATTAATACGATACCGGCCCTCCAAAAATTCACTTTTAAAACCTATTTCGTAACTGGTTAAAGTTTCCTCGTCAAAGGGGATATTCTCATTATCCAGACCGAACAGGAAACCGGCATTGTACCCCCCTCCTTTAACACCCCGCGACAGGCTGAGATAGTAGAGCTGACCATCAACTGGCTGCCAGTTGAGTGCCAGATTACCTGAGACATAATTATCATCCAGTGTCGTAAAACCTGGCTGCCCCTGTGTAAAATCAACGTTGAATATGGGCGCAACAGGATCAATCAACAGCTGTTCAAACTCCTTTTCTTCGTGGGTATAGCGCAAACCGGCAATAAATCGCCACTGACTACTGATGTCGAATTCAACCTGACCGAACAAAGCGATCGATTCGGTACGCTGATCCCAGTCAGCATTCATATCAAGAATACCAAAAGCTGAGGCATCAGCACGTTGCGCTCCTAGCAGATCATGTTGAAAGTAGTAAATTCCGGTGGTCCATTGCAACGCTCCCGTAACGGCTTGCGCCCTAAATTCCTGACTGAGCTGGTAGGCATCAAGATGGTAGTCCGCACTAAGAAGTGGTAACGGCCCCGCGTCCACCTCCTCCCGATAACGTTTATTAACCTGCATATAATTAGTGACAGAGGTCAGGGTAACAACATCGCCAAACCAGGTCAGTGTTGAACTCAACCCGTAGTTACTAATGCGCAGCAGGGTCGGGGTATCGTGCTCAACCGTACGAGGGTCACCGTCTGGATCACGATAACCAAAAGCATCACAACCCGAACAAGTGCCATATATATTTTGTTGTGCGCCAACAAATCGATTGGACTGGCCATCAAAATAGGATGCCCGATGGCTGTATCTCGGGCCAGTGCTATCTGCATCTGAACCGGACAGATTAATCAGCAATGATAACCGGTCTGAGGGTGTAAACAAAAACTGCATGCGTGCTGCCTGGCTATCCGCATCGTTACCATCCTGGCCAAGACTGTTTTCCACGGTTCCTTCATGACGTACAGAGGAGTATGCCAGCCTTCCAGACAGGGTATCGGTGATGGGTCCGTTAACAACCCCCTCAACATTGCGCTGCTGATTTTCGGCAACCTCCATATCAACAGAAGCACTGAAATCGCCCGTGGGGCGCTTGCTGATGTAGTGAACCAAACCACCGGTAGCATTACGACCAAATAGCGTCCCCTGAGGCCCCCGCAGCACCTCCACACGCTCCAGATCAAACAGCTGAAAAGTCAGCCCGGCCAAAGTTGCGTTATAAACATCATCCAGATAAACCGCAACCGGCCCCTCGTTGGAATCGGCATAGTCATTCATGCTGACACCGCGCAGTACAAAGTTGGGGTTATTCCCCTCGCCTACCGGAGTCCCCGCCATCATCCCAGTCACATGGTTGACTAGGTCAATACTGTTCACCACCTCAAGTTCACGTAACCGCTCTCCGCTGATAACTGACACAGCTATACCTACATCCTGCTGATTTTGTTCACGCTTTTGTGCCGTCACTTGAATCTCTTCCAATTCAGCTGCTTCCACACCAAGCACGCTGACAAGCAATAAACCGATATATTTCTTTAATTTCATCTTGTTCCCTTAACGATTTCACAACAGATGATACGGGGACGATGGCCAACTGGTTGGCCATCGTCCCCGTATCATCTGTTGTCATTAATATTAACTGGATAGCAAAGCCCAGCTGTGTTTATATCAGGGAGCAGTTCTGACTAAAGGAAAGGGGGATGGATCCAAGCCCCCATAATCCGTCGTATTGATTGCCGTGATGACTCTTACTGCATTGAATAATCGTTACTATTTTTTTCATAATATTCCCCTTGTTACGAAAAAAGGAACATCTGTCCAAACGTTCCATATCAACTTTCAGGCCGGTCTTCTGACTTAGGATCTCTTCGTTTTTGACGCCTTCCCGGCAGATTCCAGTTTTTGGAGCCTTGCCAGTGGCTAATGCCAAAACGATCCCCATCACAGCGTTGGGCACGTATCGGCCTCATACCGATTTTCCGATTCTCCCGCAACCCGAGGTGGGCTTCAGGCACCTGAAAGTGGTTCTAAAGTTAATAATTACTAATTAGTCTTTGACTCCAAATTATCGACCTGACCAGGATCTGAGCATTCCAAAATAGTCTATTTTTTTCTACTTCGCGCCTGCTCCAACTGTTCACACATCTGCCGTGCACCCAACAAAATTCTGGGCGCATGTCGCTGCACATGATGGGGAGGGATAAAGTAGAGCTGCTCTTTTGCTGCAGCTTGTAGGGAGGGCCAGTTGCGCCAGGTATCTAGCCACTCAGGTCTTGATTCTCCCATACCACTGGCGATAATCACTTCCGGATTAGCCAGCAACAGAGCTTCAATATTAACATGAGGAACCATCGTGATTGAATCGGCAAAGACATTACGCCCCCCACACAGGTTAATCACTTCACTGATCACATGAGTTCCATTTAGGGTTTGCAACGGATCATTCCAGACTTGATAGAAGGTCGTGACGGGTTCTCTGTTGCTATAACGCACCCTAAGCTCCGCCAACTCTTCGAGAAACTTTTCACTCTCTACGACTGAGGTTTGCAAGTAACCTGTTAACTGCCCCAACCGTCGCAGGCTAGTTGCAATATCCTCCAGCTTTTTCGGATTATCAATATAAACTTGGAAACCCATATCGATAAAAGGCTGGATCTGTCCCATACCGTTACCACTACGCCAGGCCACGATCAGATCCGGCTGCAGGGCAGCTACCATCTCCAGATTAACATTTTTATACCCCCCTACTCTGGGAATATTTTTTGCCTCCGCCGGGTAGTCACTATAGCTTACGGCCCCTACTAGGGCATTTCCTGCACCCGCTGCGAACAATGTTTCAGTGATATGGGGGGCCAGACTCACCACCCGCTTGGCTGGGCCAGACAGGGTCAACAAACGACCCAGATCATCACGAACCTCAATGGGCTCTGACCAGCCCACGACGCTAACCAGCAGCATTGTGATAAGAACAAGTCCTCTTAACATAAACAGATATCCCTGGTTTCTGCACCGGTAGCGATCACGCTAGCCAGCGCCTGATCAAATTTAACCCAATCGGCCTGTGTTTTTAACAAACCAAAACGCAAACAGACTTTTTGCCCATCAATATTAAAATAACGAATCAAAACACCCTGTTTAGCCAGGCCCTCATAGATTGCTTGGCCACTCTCCGGGGGCAGATCAACAGATATAAACAACCCGGTATGGGATAATGAAAATATCTTTTCTTCGGATAACCAGTCTTTCAGATACCTGGCAAGTTTCCCTGAGTTTGCCATTAATTGCAGCCGCTGCGCTTGTTGCCACTCTTTGTCTGCCAGCGCTTGAGCACCCACCCAGCGAGCCGGAGCGCTGACTGCCCAAGGGCCCAATGCCGTTGATAATTTATCAAGCAGAGCTCGCTCTGCTAAAACAAAACCCAGGCGGATACCCGCCAGACCAAAAAACTTACCCAGAGATCTGAGCACAACCAAACCCGCTGAGGGACAATACCGGGCCAGACTCTGTTCAGGAGTAACGTCCATAAAGGCTTCATCAACTATCAGGCAACCCCCCCTTTTATTCAGCTGCTGCTGCCAGCCGCGCAATTGTTCAGGGATGATTTTCAAGGTAGTGGGATTGTTCGGATTGATCATCAGCAGAATGTCAATTTTATCCCCTGTAATCCGCTCCTCCAGCGAAGCCAGCTCACCATCATGATAGAGGCTGATTTGATGCCCTGCTCGCTGCCATGCAGCCCGGTGCTCAGCATAACCGCGTGCAGGCATCAACACTCTGGCACCGGGGAACAGCGAGGGTAGCGTCTGGATCGCAAACTGAGAACCCGGCACAGCCAGTAATTCCCCAGATTGATAATAGCTCTGGGCCGCACATTCCAGCCCACCATCGCTTTCTGGCAATCGCTGCCATACTGTTTCAGGCACGGCGGGCACCGGCCAACTCCAGGGGCTTATTCCGGTGGAAAGATCAAGCCATTGGTCAACCTCGATGCCGTAATGCTGCGCCGCAGCGGTTAAATTACCACCGTGATGCAACATCATAACACCGACCAATATCTGAAGCTTTCTGCCAAGAGCACGAGCAGCAGCCACATCCAACTTACCCTGCGAACAAGCTGCATTGCCCGATTGATATCTGTAGAAACAGGTTCAGAGCCTCTTCCCAGCAATGGGCGATCATGGTGTTGCCCATGATAAAAAGCGGGGCCGCCCAGGGCTAAATTAAGCGCCCCTGCACCACTGGCCATAACGGGCCCAGCATTAGGACTTTCGCAGTGACGGGCCTGTGACCACCAACAAGCCAGGCCCTGACGAGTGTTGCCCAGCAACGCATAGCTCAAAGCGCAGCAGCGGGCAGGGATCCAGTTCAACAGATCATCCAGGCGGGCCGCGCCCCAACCATAATAACGATAACGTTCATTACGGTAACCCCACATGGCATCAAGGGTATTAACAAGCCGATAGCCCACCGCGCCTGTCGGGCCAGCCAGAAGAAACCAGAATAAAGGTGCAAACAGGGCGTCACTGCCATTTTCCAAAATAGATTCAATAGTGGCTTTGGCCACGCCCTGCTCGTCAAGGTGCTCGGTTTCACGGCTCACAATATAGCCTACTTTTTGCCGCGCTCCCAATAGATCCTGCTGCATCAAACACTGCAGCACCGCCTGCCCATGCTGCTCCAGACTACGCCCGCCAATCACAAGATAGAGTACCGCCAGTGAAAACAGGGCCGATAGTACGGGAGTTTCGGCCAGCCATAAAGCCGTCAGGTAAACAAGACCACAGCACGGCGCAACCAGCAGGATGACCGCAAGCACGCCGGCAATACGCGCCCTAAAAGCTGTATGACCGGTGCGGTTAAAGCGCTTTTCCACCCAGGCCACACAACAGCCAAAACCAACCAACGGATGAAAGCGTGCAGGTTCGCCAAGAATGCGATCCAGTAATAACGCAAGTGCCACTACCGCAGCCCCTATGGGATACATGCTAATCGCGCCTCCGCACTTCTGTAAATACCATTAATTTATACACCATGTGATAAGGCTCTTAAACCAGCGCGGTTAGCGTGATTAATGCAGAGAGTTCCAGAACTTCGACCAATGCCCCCACAGTGTCGCCAGTACAGCCCCCGAGCCTTGCCACCATCTGGCGCCTCATAAACCAAAAGACAGCGGCGCAGACCAATAACACACTACTGCCTGAAAGGGGTGCGATAACCACCAGAGAAATCGCTACTGCCGCAACCAGACGCCAGGCAGCGGAACGCGAAAAGTAGTTTGCCAGGGCCTCGCCCAACCCCCCGGCACGAACATAGGGTGTCGTCAAAAAAAGGACTATGGCCCCCAAGCGGCCACAAACAGGCACCAGAACCAACCCGATAACAGATGAGGTCTCCAGCAATTGATGAAGTGCAGCCACCTTGAGCAGCAACAGCATGACCAGCGTAACAACCCCCACCGGGCCACAGGTAGGATCTTTCATTATCTCTAAAGTACGCGCCTGGTTACCGAACCCGCCTATCCACGCATCGGCACTGTCAGCCAACCCATCAAGGTGAAGCGCGCCAGTAATAACCACCCAAAAAGTGACCACCAGCGTTGCTATGAGCAGTGTTGGCAAAAGCGGTTCTGCCAACTGTGCAACAACCCACAGCAGCCCACCAATCAGTAGCCCCACTAGAGGATACCAGAGCAGGGAACGTCCAATATCAGCATCTTCAATTTGCTCTTCTCCCTGTATTGGTAAGCTGGTCAGAAACTGAGCTGCCAGCAACAGGGGCCTGAGATATCTGTTTTTCATTCTAATCCATCTCTTTAGCACTGACCCCGGCCTCGGCAAAGGTTGCCATCTGACTGTGCAGACAGCAGGCCAAACGCAATAACGGCAAAGCAACGGCAGCACCGCTGGCTTCCCCCAGGCGCATTCCTAATTGTAACAGGGGCTGTGCGCTTAATGCTTCCAACACCCGGGAATGCCCAGCCTCTGCGGACTGATGGGAAAATATCAGCCAGCTTTTAAGCTCTGGATTGATACCACAGGCCAGCAATGCCGCAACACTGCAGATAAAACCATCGACCAGACTGGGAACGCCCAGTTGTGCACAGCGCAAATAGCTGGCTACCAATGCAGCGATCTCATACCCTCCCAGACACCGTAAAATTTCTAAAGGATTGTCAACCGCTGACTGATGCTGTTTCAGGCCGCGCCGAACAACAGCTATTTTGCGCATTAATCCGGCCTGGTCAACACCAGTACCAAAACCTACCAGTTGCTGCGGATCCTCCTTTAACAGGGCACATGCCAGAGCGGCAGCCGCACTGGTATTACCAATCCCCATCTCTCCACCGATAAAGAGATCAATGCCACCCGCTACCGCCTGTTCAGCGACCTGACTGCCCACCGAAAGAATTTGAACCAATTGTTTGTCGCTCATCGCTGCGGTACGGGAGAAGTTCTCAGTGCCCGCGGCAACCGGATATTGCAATACCATTTCATGCTCTGGAGAAGGAAATGCTGTGCCGACATTCACCACCTTAAAATCCGCCCCATACTCCCGAGCCATCACACTGATAGCAGCACCACCCTGAGCAAAATTACGTATCATCTCCACAGTCACTTCCTGCGGATAGGCTGAAACTCCCTCAGCAACCACGCCATGATCTGCCGCGAAAACACGAATAGCCACACGTTCAACCCTGGGTTGGTTCGTTCCCTGCATCGCAGCCAGTTGGATGGCCAACTCCTCTAACTGTCCCAGTGATCCGGGTGGTTTGGTCAGCTGTGCCTGGTGTTGGCGGGCTAATGACTCAAATTCAACACTGGGCCGGGGTAGAGTCTGATAAATCCATTGCGTCATTATTTCTCCTCAGTCTGCGGTTCCTTTAACAGTCATGGGTAAGCCCGCAACCGTTAGGGTTATACGATCACAATAATCTGCTAAAGATTGGTGTAACCAGCCACTTTCGTCGACAAAACGTCGCGATAATGCTCCCATCGGGACTATTCCCATCCCCACCTCATTGCTGACCATAATCAGCTCCCCAGGTAGAGTGGGTAGCATATCCAACAGTTGCTGGCGCTGCTGGGGCCATCGGTCAGCACGTTCCTCATGGAGCAGATTGCTTAACCACAAAGTTAAACAATCCACGAGCAAACAGCGTTCACTGCTTGCGTAACGCTGCACTGCTGCGGCCAACTCAAAGGGCTCCTCTACCAACAACCAACGCTCATCTCTTCTGGACTGATGAGATTCAACTCTATCTGCCATCTCAGCATCCAGAACCTGCGCTGTGGCAATGTATACCAGCTCTTTCCCACTATTTATGGCCCGCTGTTCGGCTAACCTGCTTTTGCCCGACCGAGCGCCGCCTAAAATCAGTTCAATCACTCATCCCCTCCAGCATCACTGTGTTGTGACCCGACTCGCAGCTGATTACCAGGGGGCGCCCAGTTTGCGGATGATCAATAACCGATACCTGAATTGAAAACACCTGCTGTATCTGTACTGGTGTCAGTACTTCTTCCGGTTTTCCACTGTTGACCACTCGTCCGCTTTTCATAATCAATAACCGGTCTGCATATTGTGCCGCCAGATTCAGATCATGCAAAATAACCAGAACACCCACCCCCGTTTTAGCAAACTCCCGCGCTGTCCGCAGGGTCATATGTTGGTGCGCCAGATCCAAAGCTGCAGTGGGTTCATCCAGTAGCAAAAACCTCGACCCCAGATCGCACTCAGTCCAGA
>JQIA01002039.1_pt1 | contig 10821 bp, 13 predicted proteins | sample 811431 | NCBI WGS metagenome assembly JQIA01 (sample SAMN02998118, study PRJNA258478) | marine sediment metagenome | biome: marine; feature: seafloor; material: sediment; isolation source: oil-polluted sediment collected from 3 locations (0.5 km, 0.7 km and 0.9 km)... | place: USA: Gulf of Mexico ... | reverse complement strand
AAATATTTGAGATCACTAGATTCCCACTTTCGTGGGAATGACATTTAATTGGGTTTAAATCTAATAACTATATAGTTTTCATCGAATTAATATTTTATTATAATTTGTCAGTGCGTAAGTCCTATACCTATATTCTAAGTTAAAAAATTATCAGTTTGGAATACTAATCTTTAAATTTGTAACTTTTTTAATTTATATTCATAGTCTATTTCAAATATATAAAACGGCATTGGGCTTGGACTATGAAGAGAAATTAAAAAATGTTAAATATCAATTAGTTAGATATTTTGTCTATTTGGTTTAACTTACTGATATTTAAGTATATTTGCAAATTTAATTATAGTCCAAGCCCGGTACTATAAAACTGATAGCAGGATTATTTATATAAATCAATATTTATATCCATAGAAATTTATACAGATAATAATATTCCATGTTATAATGAAAAATTTGATGAATCTTTAACTAAATTAGGATATTTATGGCTGCAATACCATCTAATATGATGCCATTAGGTACTAAAGCTCCAGATTTCAACTTACTTGACCCAGCTAAAGGCAAGATGATGTCACTTGACGCTTTGAAATCTGATGTTGCCACAGTAATAATGTTTATTTGTAATCACTGTCCTTATGTGAAACATATTAAATCAGAATTAATTCAGATTGCTAGTGACTATCAATCTAAAGGTGTTGTATTCATTGCGATTAATTCTAACGATGTTGCTAATTATCCAGACGATTCTCCGGAAAAAATGCAACAAGAAGGTTACCCTTTTTCATATTTATTTGATGAAACACAAGCTGTTGCAAAAGCCTATCAGGCTGCTTGTACTCCTGATCTTTATGTTTTTGACAGTGAGTTAAAATGTGCTTATAGAGGTCAATTAGACGATGCTAGACCACGTAACGATGTACCCGTTAATGGTAAGGATATTCGTGCAGCTTTAGATGCTATATTGGCTAATAAACCAGTAAATCCAGTGCAAATTCCAAGCATTGGTTGTAGTATAAAATGGAAAATGTAATTAAACATATTTTTAAATTGATGTGGCTATTATTATTACCACAGTTAGTTTTTGCCAATGAACTAGACGATTTTTTGGTTCAATTGAATACTATGCAGGGGCAGTTTAAGCAAAGCTTATTTAATGAACAAGGCAATTTACTAGAAAAGTCACAAGGTAAAATGTATATTCAACGTCCAAATCAATTTCGTTGGGAATATAAACAACCTTACGAACAATTGATAATTGCTGATGGCGAAAAAATATGGATTTATGACAGTGATTTAGAACAAGTAACAGTAAAAAAACTAGTTAACGCATTAGGAAAAACCCCAGCATTTTTATTTAGTAGCAATAATAATATAGAAAAAGACTTTTTTATCAACCAATTACCAGTTGAAAATGGTTCAATGAGATTTGAATTAACTCCTAAAGGAGAAGATAATCAATTTGATAGTATGCGGATCGATATCAAAGATAAATTTTTATTAGGTTTTGAATTGGTTGACAGTTTAGGTCAAACTACCTATATTACTTTTGAACAGACACAAAATAATCAAAAACTTGATAAGGATTTGTTTATATTTACTCCACCAGCTGGAATAGATATTATTAATGAATAATTGTTTGATAAATGTATACAGGATCATTTAATTCTGTAACAAAATTGTAAGAATTTTACCTCAAGATAAATCTTGAATTCTAATTTTTTTTAATTTTTTACCAAGGTAATATATACATGGTTTCTATTCGTTTAACTCGGGGCGGTGCTAAAAAACGCCCTTTTTATCATATAATTGTCACTGATTCACGTAATCGGCGTGATGGACGTTTTATTGAACGTCTAGGTTTTTTTAACCCAATTGCTAGAGGCAATGATGAATCTTTACGCTTAGATTTAGAACGGGCTAACTATTGGATGGGAGTCGGAGCACAACCATCAGATAGAGTAGCAAACTTGATCAAAAGTTATATTAAGAATCCGCCACCACCTCCAGTGGATAATAGTTATAAAGCTAAAAAACCAAAAGCTCCAGTGGCAGAAGCTGTAGCATCTACCCCAGAAGCTGTAGCTCCTACTCCAGAATCTGTAGTAACCCCTACCGCAGAATCTGTAGCATCTACCCCAGAAGTTGCACCAGCTGCCGTATCAGAAGTAACTCCAGCTTAATCTGATAATTTTATCCCATTATGCCTAATTTAATTACAGTAGGAAATATTAACGGCCTATATGGGGTACAAGGCTGGTTGAAAGTATTTTCGTATACTAATCCCATTAGCAATATCCTTAATTATTTTCCTTGGCAAGTACAAGGACGTACTTTGAAATTACAAGATGGACGTTTGCATAGTAAAGGAATCATTGTTAAATTGGATTCAATTGACGAACGTGATATTGCTGCTAGTTTATTAGGCTCAGATATCATGGTTGATCGAACTCAACTACCAGCAGCACAAAAAGATGAATATTACTGGAATGACTTGGAAGGTCTGACAGTAATTAATAATGATGGTATTAATTTAGGCCATGTTGATCATCTATTGGAAACTGGAGCAAATGATGTATTGGTTGTAGAAGGAGAACGACAACGAATGATTCCATTTGTATTGCAACAAGTAGTAATCAAAGTTGATTTAATTAATCGTACATTGTTAGTTGATTGGGACGCAGATTTTTAATATGCATATTGGGGTCATCTCTATATTCCCAGAAATGTTTACCACATTAAGTTGTGGTGGGATAACAGCTAGAGCGTTGCAAAAGGAACTTTTCAAGCTATCTATTTGGAATCCAAGAGATTTTACTGATAATAAACATCGGCGAGTAGATGATCGGCCTTATGGTGGTGGTCCAGGTATGGTATTACAGGTACAACCACTGCGACATGCAATTAAGTCTGCGAAAAGTGATATAGGTTATAAAACTAAAGTTATTTACCTATCTCCTCAAGGCAAACGTTTAGATCAAGCAGGAGTGCAAACCTTGTTAAGCTATCAAAATATGATTTTGGTAGCTGGTCGTTATGAAGGAATTGATGAAAGAGTTATAGAACAAGATGTTGATGAGTTATGGTCAATAGGTGATTATGTTCTTAGTGGTGGTGAACTGGCAGCGATGGTAATAATTGATGCTTTGGTGCGACAATTACCAGGAGCATTAGGTCATGAAGAATCAGCTAAAGAGGATTCATTTTCTTCTGGTTTATTAGACTATCCAGCTTATACTCGGCCAGAAGAGATTGATGGGCAAAAAGTTCCAGCAGTATTATTATCTGGTAATCATGCGGAAATATCTCATTGGCGACAACAACAGGCTTTGCGACGAACGGAAATGCTACATCCAGAATTATTGGATAAATAATTTTTGCAATATAAGATCCTGTTGATATCAAATTTACTTTTGACAAAAAAAGGTACGCTTAGTATTACAGACCTTGAAAATGAACGTTTTGTACAAGATACTTTAGTTCCCAAATTCAATTCCAACATAACTTAATATTATCTACAATTAAGATATAGTATGTAAATATCTTATCCAAAAATGCTATTATTTATAACTAGATAAACAATATAAGCTGAATGAATATTTCAGCTTTTTCATAGATTTTAATCCTCAAATATTAGGAGATAACGAATGACAAATATCATAGACCAATTGGGACAAGAACAAATGACCAATGAATTCCCAGCTTTTAGACCTGGTGATACTATCACAGTTCAAGTAAAAGTTAAGGAAGGTGCTAGAGAACGTCTACAGGCATTTGAAGGTTTAGTAATTGCTAAACGAAATAGAGGGATAAATTCTGCATTTACAGTTCGGAAGATTTCTCATGGTGAAGGAGTAGAAAGAGTATTTCAAACTTATAGTCCAATGATTGATTCCATTGCTGTTAAACGCCATGGAGATGTACGACGGGCTAAATTATATTACATGCGAAATCTTCGTGGTAAAGCTGCTCGTATTAAAGAGAAAATTGCTGTTAAAAAATCTCATTAATTTTTGGAGTAAAAAATGCCATCCTTCGATATCGTCTCAGAAGTAGACTTGCATGAATTATCTAACACTATTGATCAAACTAATCGAGAGATTACAAATCGGTTTGATTTCAAGGGTTCAAAGGCTCATGTAGAATATAATCAAGATGCTTTAACTTTAACCTTGCATGCCGAAAATGAGTTTCAGTTAAAACAAATGACTGATATTTTATATAAAAAATCAGCAAAGAGAAGCATTGATATTGATGCATTTGCCGTTGGAGAACCAGAAATTCAAAATCGTCAAGCTCGATTGCCAGTTACTATTAAACAAGGCATAGATAAAGAAAATGCCAAAACTATTGTAAAGCTGATAAAAGCTTCTAAAATCAAAGTACAAGCTTCAATTCAGTCTGAACAAGTGCGAGTTACCGGAAAAAAACGTGATGATTTGCAGCAAGTTATGACTCTATTACGTGAGAAGGATATGGATTTGCCATTACAATTTGACAATTTTCGAGATTAATGTAAAAAGAGGAAAAATTATGCGTATTTATTTTTTAATGGTTTTATTAGCTATAAGTTCATTTGCTTTAGCTGAAGATAAAACTGCCCAAGATTCTAGTATTCCAGCAGCAGTTACAGAAGCTCTGAAAAAATTTGCTAAGGTTGATATTAGCACAATCAAGCTGAGTACTACTCCTATTCAAGGGGTATATGAAGCTATGATTGGTTCAGAAGTTGTGTATATTAGTGCTGATGGTAAGTACTTAATTATGGGTGAAATTCGTGATTTAGGAACTGGCAAGAATATAACTGACAATAAGTTTTCAAAATTACGTCTGCAAGCTCTTAATAGTTTAAATGTAAGAGATATGGTGGTTTTTGCTCCAGAAAATGGCACTAAAAATGTAGTTCATATTTTTACTGACGTTGATTGTCCATATTGTTCTAAGATTCATAATGAAGTTCCGGCTTTAAATAAAGCTGGAATTGAAGTACGTTATTTGGCTTTCCCACGAGCTGGTATTGGTTCTGGAACTTACAATGATATGGTATCAGTGTGGTGTGCTAAAGATAAACAGCAGGCTATGACTGACGCTAAGGCTGGCAAGGAAATTGATAAGGCTGAGTGTAATAATCCGGTTGCTGATCAATATAAATTAGGTCAAAGTATTGGGATTAGTGGTACACCAGCTTTAATTTTAGCAGATGGTGAATTAATTCCTGGTTATTTACCTGCCCAAAGATTAATTAATTATATTAATCAGAAAAACTCTCCGTTTTCAGCGAAGTAAGATCATACTAATCAGACCTATAAGGCAATTATAGGTCTAATTATCGAAGCATGAAGCAAATCAATTATTTTATACTTGCCTAATTTAAAAAACTGTTATAGTCTGTAATTTCCTGAAAATAATCCTGTTTATACCTATTCCTTGCAAATATCAATTATATAACATATCTGATTCATTGGGGAAATAAAATGTGGTTTGAAACACTGACTGGTTTTAAAGAAGAATCTCCTCAACAAGTTAGGCAGAATATTTCTTTAAATGGAACAGTATTACAATCTCAAATTAACGGCAAACAATTTACCTGTGGTGTATTAGAAACTCCAAGTTTAGGAGAATTAAGAGAACGTATTATTTCTAGTGAACAAATTCCTACTGGTAAAATTTCTGTTCGTGAAGTAGCAGATAATGTGCAACACCTTCATTTAGATGAATCAAACGCTGGATGTCTGTTTCAAGTGGCTTCCCAATTCAACCTTCTTGAAATGCCAGCTCCAGATGTTACACCTGAACATGGTGTGGAAAATTATGAATATGATTTAACCCAAGGCCCAGCATGTGCTGTCTCAGCTGGTGCAGGAACTATTTATCGAAATTATTTTGCAAATGTCAATGGAAAAATAGGCCAATCATCTGATAATCAAATAGATTGTCTTGCTGATATTGGAGTAGCATTTGGAAATTCAGATAATTATTTTTGGCAAATGAAAAATGGTTATGCTTTAGCATCTGAAAAAGGTTTGATAGAAATTACCAAAAGACTTAAATCAGCAAATGAATCTGAGATTGATGAGTTGAGGAAATTGTTACGAATTGGAATTCAATGGAATACTGAAGTAACTATTGCTGATTCCAAACACACAGTATCACAAGCATATTGTTCTGCCTTGCCAGTTGCATATTCTAAACATTCAGCTGAACTTTGGTCAAAGTTTGCCCAGCTTATTTTAGAGGCTTCATATGAAGCAACGATTTGTACAGGTATTTTGAATTATCTTAGTACCGGAAAAAATACTATATATCTTACACTTATCGGTGGAGGTGCATTTGGCAATAAGAAAGAGTGGATAATAAATGCCCTACAACGTTCATTAAATCTATACAAACATATTGCTCTTGATATAGTAATTGTAAATCGTGGATATCCTAATGAATATGTTAAAAAATTGATTCGTTCTATTTAATGTTAGAGAACTAATCAATTTTGGTTCAAACAAATAACAAAAGTTCTTTAATTGTTGATGAAATCCTATCAAATATTGAAGTTATTAAATCAATATCTTACAATATACAGTTAGATTTTATGTCCTAACATATTATATTTTAATATCAGGAAAACAAAATGCCAAAAGTACTAATTCCTCTAGCACAAGGTTGTGAAGAGCTTGAAGCGGTAACAATTATTGATTTACTACGACGAGCCAATATCACTGTTATTACAGCTGGTTTAGACATAAAGCCAGTAATAGCAAGTCGTGGTGTGGTTCTAATTCCAGATACCACTCTTGATGAAGCATTAAACCAAGAATTTGATATGGTAGTATTACCAGGAGGTTTGCCAGGTTCTAACCACCTTAACAATGATTCTCGTATTCAAAATTTATTGAAAAAAATGCAAAAACAAAATAAATATACTGCCGCTATTTGTGCAGCTCCTAAAGTATTAGCAAGTGCTGGATTATTAGATGGTAAATCTGTTACTAGTTATCCAGGTGCATTAGAAATAACTTCAGCCATCAACTTTATAGACCAACCAGTAGTTAAAGACGGTTTAGTAATTACCAGCAGAGGCCCAGGTACAGCAATGGATTTTACGTTAGAGTTGATTGAAATTTTAGTTGGGTCTGAAATTCGCAATAAAGTAGAAACTGGTTTAGTACGTTAATTATGAACAAACAACGTGGTGTAATTATCATAATAGTATTATGGTTTATTGTAGTTGTCACTGTCATCGTGGCAGCCTTGGCAAGTGAGACTCGTTTAGCTGCTAAAGCCGTATTTCATAATAAAAAAAGTTTACAAACTTGGAATGATACTCTGCAAGCTTTAAATGCAGCCAAAATAGAGCTACTCATAAATCGTATGCCAGATCCTCCTGGGGAAGAAATCCCATTAAGTGAACGTAAAAATAAAAGATATCGTTTTAATGGACAGATTCTTAAATTAGCTTACCCAGTCCCAACAACAACTACCATCCGTATCTATGATCAATCTGGAAAAATTAATCTCCAAAGTCTATCAAAAATTCATTTACAACAGTTATTAGAAAAGAAAGTTGGAACTGATCCAGAAAAATTACAACCATTATTAGATGCTTGGAATGATTGGATAGACCGAGATGATTTTGAACGAGTCAATGGAGCAGAAAAAAAATATTATGAAACCTTATCTCCTCCTTATGAACCACGTAATTTTCGCTTAGAAACAGTAGAAGAATTATTGTTAATAAAAGGTTTTGATAAAGCCTTCCAAGGAATAGAAGTTGATACGGTTTTTACCGTATATGGTAATAATTCACGTGGTATAAATCCTAATTTAGCTACTCGTGAAGCTTTAATGTTGCTACCAGGTATGACTGGAGCTGCTGCTGATACAATTTTAGTGAAACGGCGGAAAAAGGATTTTAAATCTATCAATGATTTAAATGAATTTATAGAACCAGAACAGTTAGCCAAACTAAGATCTTGGATAAATTTTTCTAGTAGTAATTTTTATACTATAGCTATTCAAACTCAAGAAAGAGATGATGAAGAAGAAGATATAGAAAAGTCTGAAGAAGAAGATAAAAAAAAGGTTGTTACACCTCCTTCATCAACAGAAAAAAATCAACGAGCTTATATGGTTACAGTGCAAACCAAGGGTTTTAATCAACTGCCTAATGTACTATTAGTTAACCCATATGGAACTTTGCCTACTACTGCTCATGAACAGATTGTTGATGAAGATGATAATAGTTTCTTAAGTAGTACTTTTAATTAACCCAAAATTAGCTTCAATTTTTTTTATCTGTTTTCTTCCATTCTTTTACAGCCCAAACTAGAATCACTGATAACATTACAAGATTTATTATAATACCAATAATGAAAAATAAAGACAGCTCTCTTTTAGGTTTTTCTTTAATAATTTGAGCTGATTTAGCTGGAATTACAACTTGTTCTGTAGAAGAAGCTAATGTAGGTTTGATTCCAAATAAACATATCACTAACATTATTAAACTATATATTCTAATTTTATTTTTCATGATGTTATATTTAAATTTGACCACCCATAGTAAAGATAGGCAAATACATAGCTAATACCAACCCACCAACTACCACACCTAAAAATGCCATAATCATTGGTTCCATCATAGAAGCAAGCGAATCTACCAAATTATCTACTTCTTCTTCATAATAATCAGCAACTTTATTCAACATTTTATCAATATCACCAGATTCTTCACCAATTTGAGTCATTTGCACACACATATTAGGAAAAACTCCGCAATCACGCATAGCTTCTGCTAAAGTAATTCCTGTTGACACATCTGCTTTAATTTGCATGGTGGCTTCATAATATATTATATTACCACTAGCACCTGCTACGGAATTCATTGCTTCTACTAAAGGAGTTCCAGCTGCAAACATAGTTGCTAATGTACGAGTCCATCTAGCAATAGCTGATTTAGTAAGTAGATCACCAAATATTGGTATTTTTAAAGATAATCTTTGAAGGAAGTTTTGAAAACCTACAGAACGTCGTTTAGCTTGTTTAAACGCAACTTTAAGACCAATGATAATGGCTAAAATTGGCATCCAATTGGCTACCATATAGTCAGACATATTCATAACCGCTTGAGTTAGACCAGGTAATTCACCACCAAAACTAGAAAACATTTCAGCAAACACTGGAACAACATAAATCAATAGAATTGCACTAACAATACCGGCTATAACCATAATAGAAATGGGATAACTTAAAGCACCCTTAATTTTTTTCTTCATGCTTTCACTTTTTTCTTTATAATCAGCTAATTTAGTTAGTAAAGATTCTAAAATACCGGCTTGTTCGCCGGCTTCAACCAAATTACAAAATAAAGAATCAAAATGTTCTGGGTGTTCACGTAAGCCGTCAGCCATTGTTCCACCAGCTTCTATAAAAGATTTAATAGACTTAACCAACTTAACAAAATTAGGGTTTTCATGTCCACCAGCAACTAAATCAAAAGAGTCCAATAAAGCAACTCCTGACTGCATCATAGTTGCCATTTGCCGAGCAAATAATGCAATATCTTTTGGTTCTACTGGCTTACTACTTAATACTGCCATCCAATCATAAGGTTTAGGTTTAACTTTAAGATTTTTGGTAATTCCTTTACCACGCAATACCTTTTTGACTACAGCTTCTGATTTTCCGGTTTCCTCACCTTTACGTTGTTTTCCATTTTTATCTATACCTGTGTAGACAAAGATAATATCTTCTTTTTTAGCTGGCATAATTGTTTCCTTTATTCTTTATTTACCACACGGTTTACTTCTGCCAAAGATGTCAGACCACGCCCAACTTTTTTCAGGCCAGATTCTCGTAAATCTGGAATTCCTTCCCGTTTAGCTTGATCGGCAATTCCAATCGCATTACTACCTTCCATAATCAATCGCTTCATTTCATCAGAGATAGGCATAACTTGATAAATTCCAACTCGACCTTTATAACCAGTACCACTACATTTATCACAACCACCTGGTTTATATAACTTAAAATCTGGATCTTTAATAGCTTCTTCAGTAAAACCTTCCAGTATAAGGGAATGTTCAGGGATTACATTTTCTCTTTTACAATTACACAAACGACGACATAAACGTTGAGCCATAATAAGATTAACAGCAGTAGCAATAGCAAACGGAGCTAAACCCATATCAATCAAACGAGTCAAAGTTTGAGGAGCATCGTTAGTATGTAGAGTTGACATTACCATATGACCAGTACTAGCTGCTTTAATTGCAATGCTACCAGTGGTGATATCACGTATTTCACCAACTAAAATAATATCTGGGTCTTGCCGTAAAAATGCTTTCAAAGCTTTATCAAAAGTCATCCCAGTTTTTTCATCAATCTGAACCTGATTAACTCCAGGTAAATTAATTTCTACTGGATCTTCAGCAGTTGATATATTAACTCCTTCTTTATTGAGAATATTGATACCTGTATACAATGATACTGTCTTACCACTTCCTGTAGGCCCAGTAACCAATACCATTCCGTATGGATTATCCAAAGCTTCTAAGTATAAACGTTTTTGTTCCTCTTCATAACCAAGAATATCAATATTAAGGTTAGCAGCTGAAGAATCTAAAATCCGCATAACTATCTTTTCGCCCCAGAGAATAGGACAAGTACTAACTCGAAAATCAATAGCTTTAGTAGCAGATATTTTAAGTTTAATCCGACCATCTTGTGGAACTCTACGTTCAGAAACATCAAGTCGTGACATAACTTTAAGACGAGCTGCAAGTTTACGAGCTAAACCTATCGGTGGCTCAGTAATAGTTCGTAACATACCATCGA
>JQIA01002038.1_pt1 | contig 10821 bp, 10 predicted proteins | sample 811431 | NCBI WGS metagenome assembly JQIA01 (sample SAMN02998118, study PRJNA258478) | marine sediment metagenome | biome: marine; feature: seafloor; material: sediment; isolation source: oil-polluted sediment collected from 3 locations (0.5 km, 0.7 km and 0.9 km)... | place: USA: Gulf of Mexico ... | reverse complement strand
TACCAAACACTTGCGCGAAATCTTCAATATGAACAGAGCCTCCACCTTCGGTTCGATCAAACCGCTTGATCGCGAAGGCGCTATTTCCAAACTGCCCTATTCCATCAGGGATATTTTCAATATCGCCAATCTTGAATAATTGTGTTTCAGGAACATCCATGCCGATTTTTCGTGCCAGCTCCATCATGGAAAATTCGTTTTCAGGCACGTCCTCAAACTTACTTGAGGGCAGTTTTACAATCCACGAACCCCCTATACCACTAGCAGGGATCGTCAATCCTCCTGAGGCATGCTGAACGGCGGAGAATTTTAACTGAACTCCAGCCAAAGAAAAACGCATCGCACCGTCTTTATGGTCTTTACCTCCATCGACTGGATCACTGATACTAGGAGGAAGCTCTTCTCCATCAGCGGGCTTGATAGTGATCGCCCCTGTTAAATCTTGACCCAACACCCAGAGCAAGAAGAACTCACGCTCGGGATTTACATTGGCTCTTTCAGCCAAATATCTGCGCATTTCATCTTCGGGTAAAAGGTTTGAGAAGAACGGTAGGAGCTTAGTTTGCGTGGGCTTAAAGTCCGTGATCAGCTCGCCAAGGGAGTCTTTTAAGCCAAGACTTAGCGTCGAGCGGTCAGTATTCTCAATATAATCTTGCGTCAACGCAAACAAAGAGCGGTCATTGCCCACATTGGTAATCGTACCGACCAACTCATCATAGAGAAAAACATTGAGGGTTGAGACGTTACTACTCATCATCGCCTCCATCTAAACTATAGGCTGGCATCGATGCAAAGGCCTCTTGAACAGGGCTATTATGCGCCAATGAATTTCGAAGAGAACTCATCTGACGCACCGCCTTTTTGATCTCATCATGAATACCAGAGCTTTGCTCCATAGTTTCCTTTAATTGATTCACAGAGCTTTGCTTCATCGCCTCTTCAATAGCAACCCTTGAGGATTCAATCACCTTTAATGCTGAATTATCGAACTTGAAACGGTCAATATCAGCAACAGCTTTTCTTAATTTCTCCAAATCACTGCTTGCTAAGGAAGAGACTTGAGTTGCGGACGCAATAGCCTTCTTATATTGATCCATTTCTCTTTGAATCATTTTTTGCGCATTAGACAAATCTGCACTCGTACTGCTACGCACTATAGATTTCACAGCAGGAACTGTTTTCTTCGGAACAAGCTCAAGCTCTAAATCCAAAACTCGCGCTAGAGCGACCAGACTAGACACCCTCAAATCCACAGCCCCATTCTCTATCTTGGAGATATGACTCTGCGGCACGCCAGACTTAGCGCTTAGCTCTCTTTGGCTAAACCCCTTTCTTTGACGAGCCTCACGTAGGCTTTCGAGTATCTGATCGTTTAAGTACGTCATTTTGATCTATCCTTCTATATCTATCTAATTAGCAGATGTGTATTAATATATCACCGAACAACGAAAAATACAACACGTGATATATAATAACATATCATCAATGCCTGTATGATCTACTTTAATAGATCATAGATTATGCTTTTGATCAAAAATTTTATTTTATTGGATACATCGGTACTAGAAATACCGATGTATCCAAATTTTTAAACTAACTGTGCTCCCCGCGCAAATACGCGGGGAGCCGCATTATCCAAACTTTTGGGCTCAGCTTGGCTCGGATACGAGACAATACAAGCGAAGGATGAGCAATTAAGGCCGATAGGCCGCTGAGCCCCAAAAGCGCGGCAGATTAAAGCCCCCACCTTAGCAGGGGCTTCACTTTTTTAATGGTTCAAAAATATATGCACTTCCTGATAGGCTGTTTCAATTGTAAAGATGTCGCCGCCTAGCTCCATATCACGCCCCATGCGCTCATAATCGATATACATTTCTAAGTGGCTTGGAATATTTCCCGTGTCCTCGGTTAGCTCTTGGGCATAATCCGCCACACTGGTATGACACCCACAATAACTTTCATCTACGGCTTTTCTGGCGTCATCAATATCACTGTAATAACCAAGTAATTCCGCGCCTAGCTCGCCGTGCTCCTCGATAAAACACGCTACTTCCTGCGCGCTTTCGATGCCCTCGTATTCTGACAGGCGATAACTCCCATAACCTTCAAAGTCGTGAATTGCGTATTCTTCCGCATCTTCTACAGGGCTAGACTCCAGCATGGTATCTATTTGCTCTTGAATGTCGTCAACCTCCCCAGTCGCATCAATCCAAACACCGTGCAAATATCCGCTGTTATACGCTGCCAAACATGCCATATAAATTCTGATTTCATTGCTCATAGTCTTTTCTCCTAAATTCGCTTTTGAGGTTTTGAGCGAAGCGTTTTTGCCTCGCGCATAAGCCTCTGGCGACTAGGCCGACTAGGCGGGGGTGAAAGAATCCAGAACAAATTGCGGAGGGTCTATTCAGCAAAGCGCCAAATGGAAACCGTCATTTTTCTTGATTCTGAGGGCGGTGCAACGCCCCTCCCATATCGTCATTGACCAAGAGCGCGCCGCAAGGTGAAGCCAAACAATCCATCTAAAAGCAGGCAGTTTTTATTACTGCCATTCAATCAATAAATTGATTCCCCCCTTATTACTTCGTTGCGATCAGCAACCTTTGAAACCCCTTACTTTTAGCGCCAACAGGCCAAGTGATAGGCAAGCGCATCCGCACTTCTCCATATATTTCGACCCTATGGGTGCTTTCCCAGACCTTTCGCGCAATGAGCGGCCTTACAAAAGGTCGCAATAACGCGACCTCCCATAACAGGAGGCAACAATGAAATTGATTACAAGATTTGAACTGGCAGCTAAGAATGAAAACGAACTGCACGGGCTTTTAAGAATGGTTTTTAATGAGTTGGCGAAAAGTGAACCCAATACATATCAACGCAGAAATGCATTGGCATCTATCGAGAATATTCAGAATACGATAACTGAAAAGTATTCACGCAGCTTGTCGCCTTGGGATTAAATAGCGCTTTTTCTTTTCATTTTTCTTGGGTCGCGGGATGGGAGAAAAAGATTCTTCAAGGTGTTGCCTAAACCAACGGCGGCGCTCAATATTACGGAATTCGTTTAGTACAAATCGATAGTTACAGCATCCCAATCGCCGACCGCAGCCGCAGGGGCAAGGAAGTTTATTGGCTTCTCTCTTGCGTTTCCCAAGAGCACGCAATGCGCGTAATACCGATAACTTCCCACTAAGGCCGAATATCTCCCCATAGTCATCGATCAACCCTTTTTCGCCATGTGCCAACTCGCCATAGGGAAAGTTCCCGAACTCTATGCGGTGCGTGACCGCATATAAAAACCGGTCGACAATGTTTTCAAAAAATGCCGTGAATGAATGGTCATCGCGTAAAAGCGATTTTATTTTGAGTTCCGAGCCCAGACAGAATGAACCATCAGAGTATGTGTGGTAGTCCTGATTGCGCGGAAGATATTTTCCCTCATCCAGAACTTTGGGTAGCTTTCTAGGGTAATCACGTGGGCAAACAAGCCTGAGCTGATATGTTCGATCTACGAGCTGGCTACCCGCAAGCTGCGCTTTTAAATGATACTCACCTGCCAGCTCAACCTTATCATTATTGATCTCTACAATCCTGATCCTTGGATGAGAGGCAAGAAAACCCTCTAAGCCTAAGTCGTCCCAGTGTCGCATCTATTCATCAAACCATGGCTTCGGATCGGAGGCATATATCTCCTTAGTTGGCGTGATTACAGCCGCAGACAGGCCTAAAGCTAGAGCTACCGAAGTGGCATCTAAGTGAACATCTAAACCGCGATCAGCCGCTTCAATCACCAGCTGGCTGTTATCCTTGGCACAAAGCGCTTTAAAGTCAGCCCTAGCCTGATAGAGCCATTTGTAGAAGTTATCCTGCAATTTGTACTCAGCCGATCCCTTGTCATACCACTTATCTGCAAAGTCCTCGGCAGGGTTGACTGGATTAGGCACATAAGGAACAACGCTATTGATGTAATCCCCCATGCGTGACAAGACATTGGTTAAGGTCGATGTCAGATCGGATTCTCCGTTATAGGCTTTTGCTGACAGCGTTGTGATAATTACAGAAATTGGCTTACTATCTTCGTCATCCTTAAACATCGTATCGCGGTGACGCTTCAATAGCTGGATGGCTTGCTGTAGCGGGGTTTTCCATTGATAGTACGGTAAAGTATCAATGCTAGCCTTGAAGCTCATTTCGCGCTCGTTAATAACTTCCCGAGCAGTCTTCATGCGAGTCTCAAACCAGCGCGCATAACCCTCTGGATTACTAATCCGCCAGTTGTCTGTCTCCACCCTGTATTCAGGATCAGTATTGTCAGTTATAGAGACCGCCAGCTCAGACACATTTTGAGCAAGAGCATCATCAAATTGTGAGTTTTCGACCATTCGTTGCTTTAGGACACCTCTACCGATTTCACTTTCGGGGATACACGGCACAATATCCATGTGAAAACTCAGTCCATCAGCATATTCAAGTCTCCAGCAACGCTTTTTCTCCGCAAGCTCTTCTTTGATAGCACGCGCTTTACGGTAAAGCTCCAGCTCATCACCAACATGATTTTTAAGCTGTTCTTGTGTGATTTGACTCTTACTCAGTCCTTTGCGTAGGTTACACCCCATATCAAGGTCGTATTCCTCATCGGAATCTGGCTTGATTGCTGTGCCCAGCCTGAACGATCCTTGTGAGAATACAAGCGGGTCGTATTCGACGCAGCTTGAATCTGGTCGGTGCAACCACTCACCAATATCTTTATACCGTTTTTCCGCCTTCTCATAGGCGCCTTCCGGCAGTTCTATTTTTTCAAGAATGCTTTTCAGCACTTCGTTGCTTCGATTAGCCAGCATGTAAATCACCTTTCAGTTCTATAGCTTTAACAAATTCCTGAGTATCCATATCGTGGTCATAAATTACCCACGGCATATCGGCCTTTGGCATTCTCGTCCGCCCGAACTCAACGGCGCACGAAACCGGCATCACAGGAAAAATATGAAGAGGAGCGGCCTCACCATGCTCACGCTTAATATCAACTATTAAGCTTCTCAGACGCGTTCTAAATAGAGCAAGTTGCTGCTTAGCCTGCATAAAATCATTGTGTGGATGTTCAAGAGTAATTTCCCAAATGGATACGTCTTCACCAACAACTCTGGTGATACGTTCGCATGAAACGCGATCACTTAAGGATACGATCAGTACAGGGGCTCCGTTAAAGTGATCAGGTTTGCGTATGATGTAATCAAAATCATCCTGGCAGTCCTGCCAGAACCAACCCTTAGGCTCTCGATGTAACTGGTATGTCTCAATATCCGTTTTGTCAGTGAGTAAAGCACCAAGTTGTATCAGTAAAGGCTGTGGAGCAAGCGTAAACAGCGAGAAATGTTTGCAGGTATCGTCCTCGATTAACGACAGTATTTTTCGCTGAAAGGCTTTGAGAAGGTGTTGTGACTCTGATTGCCAATATTGTGGTGAGCTGTCTTTCAGCTCAGAATTCATTGAGATAAGCACTGGTCTTTCAGTTGCTGGATACCTCTGTGGGAACATAGCCTCTACACAGGCATGATATACAATCGGCGACTTCTCGGAGCCTATATTCGCCCCATACAATACAACATGAGATTTCTTATCTGACGCAATACCTGTAACAATTTCCACGCGCTGTTCGTGCTCTGTTTTCCATTTGATTAGCAGGTCGGCGGAGTAGCGCACGCCATCTTTATCCTGATCAATTTTTTTATGGCAGTCATAGCACATCAGCATAAGGTTGCTGACGTCATTGAGGGCATCAAGATTATCTTCATACGGCCCTCTCCCTCGAGGTCCCTTTTCCGAAAAGGCATAGATATGAGCTTTCTGTGCAGCGTTTACGGTTTCTTGCGTAACGCACGAGGCGTAGAGAAGCCTGTTATGCCCATCAAATTGGCACCGCCCAGCCGAGCGCGCCCATAGCTCTCTTTGGGTGCTATCTGGTATATGTCTCGTAACGTCTGAAGTCATGATTTCCCCCTTACACCTTACCGAGTAGCGGCAATGAGCGAGGCGTAATCCCATCAAGCACTAAATGGGAGATATAACCAATTCCAGCACAAAGTGCCAATGCTCGCCAAAATTCTCCAGTACTATCCTGCGGCTTCCACTCATATGCTTTTTTAATACCATAACCAACAGCAGTGAGCACAGCCACGCTATGACAAAACTGACGATGATGGGGATGTATAGCGGGTTCCAATATATCGGGTAACTTAGCAAAAGCTAAGCCCGTCCCAATCGCCAGTACAGGGTTGATAGGCGATTGCTTATCCTGCTCAGATAAAACGACACCAAGCCCGCACAGGCCTCCAGCTATACTATGTGTAATGCCATTTGCCATGTTACTTCTCCTTCCTAACACCCTTAAATGGCGTTTTATCGGATGTTTTAACATCCATGAACCTGCCAGTATCAGCATCACGTTTGACGTAGTGACCAGAAGGGGTTTTAGTTTGAGAACGTCCACGCACAGCTCCGTTGCGTTTACCGTCTCCTTTTGGTGGATTTGTAGCCATAATAAATATCTTCCTATTTCAGTTAAAGTTGACCTGTTTTAACAGAGTGTATTAAAAAAGGCGAAACCGCCTTAATACGCACCATACTCTAAACAATCTGTTAAAGTCAAGGTGTTTTATCAGATAACTTATTTAATGGCTTTGTAGACAAATTCTAGTCCACCCGTCTCAGCAACTGACTTATGTCCAAGTATCAAGCCAGTGGCATAAAGCTTTTTCAACTTAGCACTGCCATTCTGGGATGAACCACCAAACTTACTAACGATTTTAGACGTAGTTACCTCTCCCTCAGTCATAATGTAATCAAATAGTTCTTTTTGCCCTTTGCTAAGCTCTGGACCGATAACTAAATAACCATCACTTTTCTTTAGAGTGAGCGACTGCTCTTTTGCAACTGCGGCATAGTGCCAGTTATCCATTAAGTCTTTTGTGAAGGAGCCTGTTAGATAAAAACCTCTTTCACCTTTCATTTGTTTTGCCAAAGAAATTACACTTTCTCTAGGAAAAGAAGCATCTGTAGCTTCGATACCCTCCATTGAAATCTCGTAAACTTCGGCTGGATTGTCGTCAATATAGTCAGCCAGTAAGGATAACGTTTCGCGACCTTGCTTATTGCCGAAAGGATGGTCATCTTTAGTGAAATCACGGAGGCGCATGGGAATCATCTTCTGGTTCATCTTGTTAATTTAATCAGAACTTTTAGCTTTTCGCAAGAATAAAGTCAAAACAAATGTGTGTTCCTAACATCTTTGGTAGGTCTACCACATACTCAAATTCATCTAGCTTGCCAGATTTATAAACAAGCTTAAGCTCAAATTTCTCTTCTCTCACTGATATTTTTGCATCGTAAGAAGCAGCGACATCTCCACTTCGTTTTAGCCCCAAACCACGGCCTTCATCATTCGAACTAGAAATACGCCCCTTCTCAAAAAGTTCCTTTACTAAAAGAGGTCCGGACTTCGGGTCATTAAAATCAAATTTATTGTAAAGGGCAGGGTATCTCTCTTTAAGAACTGGCTTCAATGTGCCAGTGATACCCATACCACTATCAGAAACAATCGTTTGTATATGAGGCCGAACACCCCTCTTACCTCCATAACCTTTGTAACGCTGTAGTGCTATATACCCTGGTATTGGAGATTTTGAATGATCCCAAACATTGCCGAACAACTCTGATAAAACCGTAAATGCGGGCTGTGAATACTGTTCGCCCGCATAATGCACAAAGCTTTTTTTCAGCTGTTGCGGTATATTTTCATCCAGATCAGTCGGGTCTACTTCACCAAACTCATATACTGCTTCGCTATTGCCTTTATATATTGTTGCAGTTGAAAAAACGGGTCTGCTAGGCTCTATATTTACTTTCTTGTCTAATAATTCAAAAAAACCAATTCTGTTAAAATATGACAACGTGTCCTGACAGTCGTTAAAATCGATAGTGACTAACTTACCCAATAAAGCCGATTGATTAGAAAATGCTAAAAGGCGAGCTGCCGCCTCCAAAAATATCTTACAGCCTTCTGGAACAATGAAATGGATTGATCTGCAATCCGACTCTAAAGGCGAACCAGACTTTTTAATGGACATATCAAGCGATAACCCATCAATCCATGTCGCTCCATCAAACCGAACTTCTATCAAATCATCTTTGAGAATAAACCAACAATGATTTTCGTCTTTTAGAAAAAGACCTTTTTGTTTACTTAAGTAGGAGTTAACATCGGTTTTATCCAAACCAAGTTTTTTTGCTATCTGGCGCCCTCTTAAGCCAGGCTTATCACTCAAAATCTGTCTGATTTTATCTTCCATATCCTTCACAGACACCTTCCACGGCTCTCCATCTAATAAAATGGCCATCACCGACAGGCCACCCAAATTTGCGTATAGAAAATCTAATTAATCCAAACTAATAATATTCTTTAATATACGCATAAGCTTGATCAAACAAGGCTTGGTCAGTATGTAGCTTGTACTTCAATAGTGCCTTGCGAAGAGATTTTTGTACTTCTCTTTCTCCTCCGCTGGTGCCCTGCCAACCAGGAAATCGAACGATGCGAACAATGGCGTCTATGTCCGTAACGATACGCTCCACTACAGCCGGAGTTTCTTCACTTCTAAGCTCAGCAAATAATTCAGTCAACGCTGCTTTAGGTGACTTTTCTTGACGTGCCTGCTCCAGGTCTTTTTCTGCCTGAAGAGTTTCTTTGGCTATTTTACATAGCTCTTTCACAAAATCTATTGAGGCTATAAGCCCCTTTTCTGCTTTATCTCTAAGCGTTTCTAAACGCTCACTCAATGATTTGAAGACAGGTAAATCAGCCCGATCTTTAAACCTCTTGGCCAAAGCCTTTTCCAACTGCTTAGTTTTCTTAGGGTCGGGATTATTAAAGATATCCTCGATAACATCCGCATCCATCACGAACTCATCCAGTGTATGTACTTCACCGACATGAATGTTGTCGTGGATTAGCTGTGTCGTTTGCGCCCCCAAGGTCAGCCACAGTAATTTGCCGATATTATCCGATGCTGGTTTGACGGATTCATAGACTTGCGCGAGCCATTTGTAATCCTGATTATAAACATCAAGGATATTATCTGGCGAGAGAGACTCCCAAAGTTTAGCCAGATATTTAAAATCAGCGGCGAAGGCATCTTTTTTCTCGTCAGTGTTAATCGCATCCTGCGCAGCTTCTAAACCTTCAAAGCCTTCTAGCGTTCTATCAACGCCTTCAAAATGCGCCAGTGCATCTGCCATAGCTTGTGGTAATTTGGCCCGCAACTCACCCAGATTGGTAATAACCTGTTGCAAGCTTTCTTCATCAAACTCCAGTGCTTTAGCAGCATCATCAAACACACCAAAGTAATCAACGATGCAGCCAAAGGTTTTGTTCGGATACAGGCGATTAGTGCGGCAGATGGCTTGCAGCAAGGTGTGATCTTTGATGGATTTATCCAGATACATGGTTTGCAGTATCGGTGCATCAAAGCCTGTTAGCAGTTTTGCAGTCACGATGATGAATTTAAGCTCGGAAGTTCCGTCGTTAAACTCATCGACGATCTTCTCTTGCTGGCTTTTATCAACGCCCCACTTTTCCTTAAAGTCGAAATCGTCATTGGCCGTGGTGGAGATAACAACTTTGCTGGCCTCGGTTGGGAAGTGCTTATCCAGTTCTTCTTTGTACTGAACGCAAGCATGACGATCTGGTGTAACGATCATCGCTTTAAAGCCGTGAGGTAATACCTTCTCTTTAAAGTGTTCGGCAATATCATTAACGATCTTTTCAACACGCTCTGGCGCTTTGAGAAAAGCCGCCATTTTTGCGGACTTTTGGTTTAAAGCATCAGCCTCTTCATCGGTTAAGCCAGCACTTTCTTTAAGGTTGGCAAAGGCTTCATCTAAGGAATCCTTATCAACATGCACATCAACCAAGCGTGGCTCAAAGTGCAGTGGCAGCGTTGCTTCATCACGAATGGAGTCATGGAAGGTATAGCGGCTCATATAGCCGCCTTGATCTTCTTCGGCCCCAAATGCCCAAAAGGTATTTTTATCGGCTTTGTTAACGGGTGTACCGGTTAAGCCAAACAAAAAGGCATTGGGTAGTGCCGCACGCATTTGACGGCCTAAATCGCCCTCTTGGGTGCGGTGGGCTTCATCCACCAGCACAATAATGTTCTCGCGGGTGTTCATGTTGGGCTTGGCATCGCGAAACTTATGGATCATTGAAATAATGATCTTGCGGGTATCCCGCTCCAGCATTTGCTGAAGCTCTTTAATGCTTTCGGTGCTTTCCACATTGGCTACATCTGCCGCATTAAAGGTGCCGCTTATTTGCGTATCCAGGTCAGTTCTGTCTACCAGTACAATCACGGTAGGGCTTTTAAGGGAGGCTTCACGGCGTAATTTCTGCGCAGCAAACACCATGAGCAACGATTTACCGGAACCCTGGAAATGCCAAATCAAACCCTTTTTGATTTTGCCATCAATAACGCGCTGGACTATCTTATTCGCACCTTCATATTGCTGAAAACGCGGTATAATCTTGATACGTTGTTTTTTGTTGTTGCTAGTGAACAAAGAAAAGTTACGCATGATATCGAGCAAGCGTGCGGGGCTGAGTAAGTCTTTAAGTTCCTTACCCACGCCGACTAAGCCAAAGTTTTTGGCAATCGCCTCGTCGTCATTTTCTAAACGCCAAGGTGCCCAAAACTCTAACGGGCAACGAATAGCACCATAAAAAAGCTCTTTCCCTTCAGTTGCAAAGGACAGAATATTTGGTACAAATAA
>JQIA01002036.1_pt1 | contig 10824 bp, 9 predicted proteins | sample 811431 | NCBI WGS metagenome assembly JQIA01 (sample SAMN02998118, study PRJNA258478) | marine sediment metagenome | biome: marine; feature: seafloor; material: sediment; isolation source: oil-polluted sediment collected from 3 locations (0.5 km, 0.7 km and 0.9 km)... | place: USA: Gulf of Mexico ... | reverse complement strand
CTGCTAATATTCTTCATGTCTACATTTCTCCTTTCCTGAATCGATATGCTGAAAACAGCAACGATACACTAATTAATAAAGTAAGTAAAGCCAATTGGACATTGATAGTTGCATAGGCACCAATCATACCTGATTTTAAATATAATGGCACGAACATTAAAGCAGCAGCAGTGTATAAAATACGGAATTTCCATATGGGCTCTAATACAATTAACGCAACCATAAAATAAGCTGTTAATCCTGATAAAAACCAAGGGGTAATACTTATCAAGGTTGCAATTGTAATTTCAGATCCAAAATAATAATTACTTAAGATCCAATAAACAACAAAATGAAGCGCAAAAGTTGTTAATATACTTAGCACTCCAAAACCGAGCATCAGTAATAAAGCTTTATTCTCATTAATTGGCAGATGAAAAGTCAATTTAATTCGTTTACTTACCGTTTCGGGAAAATATTGTGACACTCCAATTCCAATTCCGATGAGTAGAGGAATGTATTTCATTAAGCGAAAAAACTGATCATTCATGAATAATATTCCATACCATACATTATTCGCTCCACTAAAAGTTATTGACCGCTGTATATTCATGAACATATAGGCAACTACTAATAGGCCTGCTATGACTGATCCGATTAGAATCCATCTAATCTTGATCCATTCTTTATATATCATTGATTTTATCATCTCATTCTAATATTTACCGGTTAAACCTATAAAAGCATCCTCTAGATTCATCTTTACCTGTTTGAAATTTTTATTATCAATTCCTTTATCAATTAAGAATTTTTTAACAAAATCCTTAGATTCATAGGTATAAAGCTCAACTTCATTATTTAATTTTTCAAAATTATTTACAAATTTTTCATTAGATAAATCAATTTTATCATCAGAAATTGTAAAATTGAATTGTTTGAAATTTTGCATAAACTCATTGACTGGACACTGCGCTAATACTCGATTATAATCCATAATTAAAACATCATCAATGAGCCTTTCCATATCAGAAATAATATGAGATGTAGTAAAAATAGTTTTGTTTTCCGTTTTAGCATATGTACGTAAGTAGTCGATAAATAATCTTCTGTATCCTGGATCTAGACCCATTGAAAAATCATCCAAAATTAGCAAGTCTGGATCTTGAGCCAAGATGAGTCCTAAGGCCACTTGAGATCTCTGACCACACGACATAGTTGAGATCTTTTGCCTTGGAGTTACCTTTAATTTCGACATCAGGTCCCAATAAGGTTTGTTATTCCATTTTGGATAAAATCCGGAATAGAATTTTTCAATTTGATGGATATCCATAAAAGAATACTGAATATGGCCTTCAATTAAGAAACCTATCCTCCCTTTTGTTATTGGAGTGAGCTTTTGAGTATTCTCTCCGTATATTAAACATTCTCCACTACGTGGCTGTAAAAAGCCATTTAATATATTTATTGTAGTGGTTTTCCCCGCTCCATTCTTACCCAGTAAGCCTAATATGCTTCCTTCCTTCACATGTATATTTAAATTCTCATACACAAGCTTAGAACCGTAGTAATGGGTGAGATTGTTGCACTCAATCACATTATTCATACATTATTTATTTTTAAAAAGTTACACCTGTACTAATATTGAAAATAGTCCGAGATTGGCCATTCGTTCTCGGATAAGTTTCAATAGTTGATTTTATAAAATATCGATCGAATATTTTTTCCATTGGAATCTCAAATGCGAATCCGAACTTAAGAACTAAATAGTCATCAGTTAGAAATTCATAATCTGGAACTAAAATTTTCTTAGCGAGAATTGTATAATCGCTTAAATTAAGTTCTCCATCAAGATTGATTTTGTAATCTACTCCAAAACCTAAAGTAAATATACTTTTCTCGTCTTGGAAGCTTTTATCAACACCTACACCCATTTTCAAATTTTTGAAACTTTGCGTTTGCATTGGGATATGATAGTTTTCGCTAAAATCATGATAAGAAACAAACCCTTTTAAAGAGAAATTTCTTTGAGTTTCGTTTATTAGCTTAAGATATTCATAATTGATTTTGATTTTTAAATCTTTCCCCTCGTATTTTTCTTCATCGGCATAAGTCACCCAATTATCCATATCGGTTCCATCAGTTCTCTCCAAGTGTTGAATGGTTTCAATTCCTGTCATTGTGTTTAAATTAAACTCACCACCGAAATATTGAATATTATCTTCTCCAGTAATTGTCGTTGAATTATAAAAATCAAACTGAATACCTTTAAGTTTTGAATCATCTTTCATTGACGACCAAGAAGCATCAGAGGCTTTACGGCCATCACCATTGGTTTCTTTATAATATAAAAACCGAGAACCAAATAGTGTTTTCAATTTTGACCCTGAATAAGCCAATTGAAAATCAAATCCACCAGTATTTCTCATTTGAAGTCTGTTAATACTTTTAGCTTCATGAGATATAGCCAATCCAAGACCATGTGTTGAGAAAAATACGGCATCCGTATCTTCTCTGATTATTTTCACTTCAATTTCTTCATTATAATATTTATAAAGCATATTGAAACCAAGTTTAATCTTACCCATAGAATAAATAATACCAGGTGATACCGTCATATTAAATACTTTATTGATTGGTCGTGGGTCTCTATCCTGTACAGATAATCCTACTCTAAAATCCATAGCTAAACCGAAGGTTAATTTGTCATTTAAAGAAGTTGATATTCCACCAGCTGCACTAAAGAACTCACGATCGTAAGCATCATTACCAATGACATCAACTAATTGATAAGGTGTTAAACGGAAAGGATCATTTACCATCGAATAATTCAATCCTTTTTCTGTACTTCTTTCATAATTAAATCCACCAAAAACATTGACGTTTTTAATTTTAGAATAAGACAAAGTATTAAAACTAAATTGATTTATTTGATCACCTCTTTGTACACGTTTATATTTACCATCCTCATATTTATAATTTGCATTAAGGATACCTGGTAATAGATTATCCATTTGGCTCAAAGCAGCAGGATTACTGGAATTTAACCAGAGATTTTGCATACGAATTAATTCAAAGGAATGTAGCGACACTTTCTGCAGACTGTCAGAAGCAGCCATCAAGGTAACACCCATATTCAAAATGAATACTACCAATAATATTTTTTTCTTATTCATAAATCCAAGGTTTAGGGTCAACATCTTTTAAGAAATCTTCAGTTGAGTTATTAGTATCTTGATATACAGTTCGTCCGTTTACCACATATTTAACTTTACGACGTAAACATTTTCCAGTTTTTGATCCGGCAGGATTATACGTATATCCAGCGTCCAATTCTACAGGGAATCGTTTATATGCAGAACGAGCTTCATCTTTGACGACTTCCATTGCATCAACAACCATATCAATATTTATAATACAGAACAATCGAGTACTTGTTGTATTCGGCTTGCGGGTTAAATTACTATTAATATACTCCATACGTTCAGCAGCATCATTTGAAATGCGCACTAGAGCAATCGCACTTGTTCCAGACGTTCCAAAGCGAACATCAGTTCCTCGATAGGTATACAATTCTTCAATCATATTGGTTACAGAATGATTATCAATATCTCTACCAGAAGTATGATCTACCCAAAACTCGAAATCTGCATTTCCCATATCAACAGGACTATTAGGATTCCCAAATGGATCAGATTTATGATCAAAAGCATTACCGGCTATAACAATACTTTCACCTGGTTGAACAGGGTTATCAGTTCCATTACCCGGAATTGTCCATATAAATTTTACAACAATATCATCAGGAAGATATAACCAACTATTTGTTTTGGTACCTGTAGATTCATGCTCAACAATTGATAGTCCATCAGCATACTGAACTTCAGCAGAATTATTATAAATCTCAACATATTGATCGTAAGAATACGCTTTACCAGCAGGAGTTTTTGATCCCGCAAAATAAAATTCCTTAATGATAAATGGGTTTGATGAGCTCAAAATAATTGGTAATGATTCCTCAACAGAGGAAAATACAGGAACTTCAGCATTCCCATTTAAATAACTCTCATTTAATCCATCCTCATATTGATGACTCATTGTTGCTGAATAAAATCCAGGCTCAATCATTGAGAAAACAACCTTACCTTGATCATTAACCGTAGATTCAACAGAATAATTCTTTTCTAAATTATTTAATTTAACGGTTGCACCTAAAACAGATGCCATAGTTACCTCAACATTCAGAGGAATCGTTAGTTCAACATTATAGGCGTTGAATGCAGGCTCTTTCATACATGATGAAAAGACCAAAATAAATGAAATTATATATAATATTTTCTTCATAGTCATTAAATTTTAATTCTAAGTTCGGCACCAAAATAGATTGGAGAATTACGTCTTACATATGACGTGCTTCTAACATATTTATATCGTGGTCTGTAATTAGTAAAATTATTTACATATAAACTCAGACGCATATTATCTGAAATTTCTTTTGAGATGCGGATGTTAGCCATAAATAATGGAGACATATTTTCTGTTTCCCAATAGAGATCATTTTTCTCAGTTACATAACGAACATATAATGGATCATTCCGCATTTCTGGTGTAAATGGTTTTGTTTCACCTGCAGCATTCACTAAATACGTTGGAACATCGTCGTAGAATGGGTAATAATATTTATCGAACCAAATCATTTGCAACGTTGTTGAAACCATCAAACGTAATGAAGGGATATGTGTAACCATGCGAAGGTTAGTATTGAAACGTTCACTTATTTTAGTTTCGCCAGCAGCATATACTCCAATGAATTCATATTGGGTACTATTTCCACTACTTGGTAAATAATACGAGTCATCTGTACTAACTGTTCTGGTTGTTTTAAGCCATGCTCCATCTATAGAGAAGCTAGTATATAAAGATTTGATTTTCCCTAATCTAAGATCAAATTCAATTCCTTTCTTTTCAGATCTTTTGATATTAACAGGTGTTTGATAGCTCACAAGATAACTTTTGTTGTTTTTTGTAAGAGTAGGTAAATTAGGTAACGTTCCTACAGGAATTTCACTTGTTTCGTAGGTATAATAATCAATCTGTTCAAAATGCCTCTCAAATCCAAAACCATTGCTCAGGTTTTCATCAAAAGCGGTAACATTACCTGAAATGCCTCCGATAGTAAAATCAATACCCACTTCTTTTTTAAGATTCTCAGAAGGTTTAAGATCAGGATTTGAAGTGTCAAACATTTTTGAATAAAATACAACCATATTTGTTTCAGGATCTCCTTGATACCAATCCAACACTTTTAAATCTTTATAAGCCATGTCTGGATATAAATACAATAATGAAGGAGCTTTATAAGTTCTCCCAATACCAAAATTAATACTGAAATCACTTACAAATTTATTTCTCTTATCTGCACGAAGTTGATAGCTCATGTTTGCACGTGGCTCAACATAAGCACCTAAATCAGATTTAAATAAACTTGAAGCTTGGAAATTATTTATACGTGCACCAGCTTGAAGAGTTAAACGCGTTTTCCCAATTGGAAAAGCAAATTTATCTTCAAAATAAAATGAAACAGTTTTCATAGCTGGTATATCATCGAATGAACGAGGACGTGCGGTACTACTAGAAACATACGGAGGGTTTGTTTGATCATATAACTGACCATCTCCACTATTATGAGTATACTTAAAATCAAAACCGTACAAAAATGTATTCAGCGTTTTATTTCCAAAATCATTCACTTTTCGAGCAGTAATTTGCCCAAAAATACTCATCGGACGACCATCAATAGTCATTTCAGTAAGTTGCTCTGAAGGAAGATAAATACCCAAATTTTCACCTTCAGTTTGAGCTAATGAAAGAGCTTGAAGTCCACTTGCGCTTCTATATCTTGTTTCAAAATTCTCTTGATGTTTCGCTGAAAAAGAGAATGAATAATTAAGATTTGTAATTAACTTTTTGTTTAATTGCCACTGGCCATTAATATTAAAACGGTGACCTGTTTCAGTACTTTTATATGATTCATCATCTGCCATTGCATCAGGATCAGTAGTACTTTCGTCAATTGTTTTGAAAAAACTATATTTTACATTAAATGATAATGGATTATTTCCTGTAAAAAATGTTTTTGACCAAGCAAGAGTTCCTGTTAAACGTTCAAAACTTTTATACTTACTCCGTAAATCTCTATCAGATTTTAAATAGTCAAAATCATAATTAACAGAGCTATTGCTTTTAGCCAAATTGAAACCTTGACCAACAGCAAATTGTTTTATTTTAGGATCAGTTTTAAGTTTTAAATTAAGAGGTGTTTTACCTGCTTTTGTTTTAATGATAACGGCTCCAGAAGTGAGGTCTCCATAAATAACAGAGGGAATGCCTTTAATAATCTCAACAGATTCGATATTTTCTGTTGGGATACTCCTTAAGTCGATACCACCACCAGCAACAGTTGAAGCTAATCCAGTAGCAGAATAACCAGTACCATTAGCAGTACTAATTCCTTGTAAGTTTCCATCATTCGAAATTGGAGCACCATCAATAATTATTGCTGTTCCAATAGCACTATTTTTATCATTCCCAATCTCGCGAATAGATAATTGTTGTGGTTTGCTTAAATCAGGATTCGTAGCAATATTACCAGGCATTAACTGCATGATATCACCCAAAGTAGTTGGCTGTACGTGCTCAATAGCTGCCGTGCTTAAGTTTGTCGATGTATTAACATCTTTCCCTCTTTTAGCCAAAATAGTAACTTCCTTCATATCAAATGAAGTAGGTACTATTTGCAGCTTCAAAGGCTTGCCTTGATAATTATTCAAATCGAAGGTTAAAGAGTATTTAACAAAACCCAAACATTCGGTTTCAATAGTGTAGATTTCGGGTCTTATGTCCTTCAAAGCAAATTTACCGTTTATATCAGTTGTAGTCCATTTTTCAATTTCTTTGATATGAACAACACAAAAAATAACGGGTTCATTAGTTTTCTTATTGATGACGACACCTTCGACATCAATACTTTGTTGTGCGTAGATATTGCCAAGCAATATCAGCGGTGTCAACATTAATATTAAAATCATTTTTTTCACCATGCTATTAATTTTTGATTTGTAATTGCTATATATTTCATCTTCAGGTATTTACATTTCTTTATATGCAATAAAAAATGGAAATCGAAAATTAAATTCCGATTTCCATCCAATACTTACTCTTTATCTTTATTAAAATTGAACATATTCTTAACCATCGCTTTTTTTCCACTGCTATAGGAAACAAGCAGAGAATCACCATTAAGCAGCATTAAAACATTATCAGGACTTATAAGGGTATCAACAAATTTTATTTCAAGCATTTGCTTCAAATTATCATTGATAAAATTCCTCACTCCTAATACTTCATCTTTATTGTATAAATGGGAGGCTAAATATTTCAAGTTTTTAACTTGAGATTTATTTTTTCCCATAGGAACAATATAGGTACCTATTACTTCATCAGAATAATTCTTTATTCTGCCAAATTCAGCTTTATAGGCCTTAAACATTAGTTTAACATACTCGTCCAAGGAAATTGGATTGTAAGTATAATCTCCTATGACAACATAATTCAAGTTTACGGTTGTTTCACCATCTTTAACTTTATAGGTTAACTTATTAGATTCCAGAATTCCTGTTAGTTCATTTTCATTAATTATAATATCAGCTGGATAATATAAATTCACAATAACAGGACATCCAAAGACAGTTTCAACACCTACAGCCTTTGTTTTCTGCTGCATTAATTTACAGAGGTAGTTAAAATCGAAATTATCAAAGAATTTATCCAACTTAATACTAACTATTTGTAAGTCTTTAGAATCTTTAGCCAAAGTCCTTATTGGTGTTTTCATAGGTGTAAAAATGGCTTCTTCAAGTTGAGTTTCATTCAATACCTTTGGATCATAAAAGATTTTAACCGTTTTAGTCCCTACGTATGCAGTTACTCCCATTACTCCTTTTACTTTATGCATCTGGTTCGCAAATGCAGTACAGCTTCCATAGCATTTAATACTTTTCAGTCCTGAGCGAGTGTAGATTTCTGCATTTTTCATTTCAGATGCATCATACCATTTCTGATCTATTGTAGGAACTTCGAAAAAAGTACCGATATAGAGTCCGAGCGACATCAAAACAATCAGAGCGATTGGAGGTAGCCACTTAAACTTATCTTTCTTATTTACCTGAAGTGTATTACTTTCAGGACAAGCAACCACACATTCGACACATAAATTACAGTCTACATCCCGAACCTCTTTCATATTTGCAACATCAATAGACTGAGGACAAGACATTGAACAGAGTTGGCAATCTGTACAACTGTCTTCATTTCTAGTTATTTTGGTAATTGGGAAGAAGCGGGTCTTAAAACCACTAATTTCGATAAGATAACCTCCAATACATATTACAGTTAAAGGCCATACGTAAGATAAGTCTAATCCAACTTTTAGTAATACAATATAAATTCCCATCACTAATACAAAAAATACTGTGAATTTGAAAATATTTGCAATTGCACCAAATGGGCAAATGTATTTACACCAGAACATTTTTATGAAAACAGATCCAATTATCACAAGGAAGATTGCTATTGCCGCATATAAAGCAACAACATCCATACTAAAACCAGTAGCTAACGCATAGTAAGGGTCAAATTTTTTGCAAAATAGCTCACTTGAATCAAACGTATAATAAAGAGTGATAAATAATAAAGCATATTTTAATGAACGTAATATTTTATCTAGTATAGTAGGCACATTAATACTAACATTTAGTTTATCACCAAGTTTACTAAACCATTCAGTTACGGTTCCAACCGGGCAGATATACGAACAAAATAGTTTGCTGAATAAAAAGACACCAATCATCATTGCAATTCCCATAACAATTTGAGCACTGGTCATTGAGCATGTTAAAGAATTATTTATAAAGTAGCTTCCAAGTGCTTGTAAGCCACCAAAAGGGCAATAAGCTTCAAAATCTGGAACATAAGAAGTGAAAAATTGAATAATTACTAAAACAGCTACATATAATATAACTCCCCATTGAAATGCCAATCTTGGCCAGTTTGATTTTGATAGATTAAGTTTCATATTGTATTATTTATTCAGTCTAGAATTGATTATTTAAAAATATTGTGCCTGTCAACAGTTAAGTGATGACTAGTTTGGTACTCTGCGAGATATCTTTGTTTCTTGCTTTCTTTTGACATCCACATATCAGAATTTGCATTTGTGCCTAGAACAACACCAAGGAATATCCCTGCAATGATAACTGCTGCTATTTGCGCATAAACTGCAAAATTTATTTTTCTAATCCTTGTTTGTTGTATTTGAGGACGATTTGACAGGATTTTATCTGTCAGATTTTCCGGAACCAGAATTTCATCATCCAAAATTTTCATGGCAGCATCTACCATCTCATTCAAGTTCCTGATGTTTGATAATTCTTTCATTTAAATTTTTAATTCTTAAAGTGTTATAAAACCTAATATGCTTAATAGAAATTTCAATTAAACTTCTATACTATTAAAGACGCCACTTAAAAAAATATCTGGCGGGTGCATTCATTTATTTTTTCGTCAATCATATAATGACTCACGTCTTGAGCAATATTCCTTATTACAATCCTTACACTGATTTTCAAGTTCCATCATATCTTTTATTACTTGATTGAGTAAAAGTGCTTGCTCATCGGTACAAATGCTTTTAATATTAATGAAATGCTTAATGGTTTGACGTTTTAATCCCATATGGAGATTTCCAATTTGCCTGGCAATGGAGTCCATTGTATGTTGATCTGGATTTTCAGAAGAAAGCTGCTCCATTAGCTTAAAATTGGATGCACACTGCATATCCAGGATATTCTGATAAATCCTGAATATTTTATAATCCATGGTTTTTACTTTTTCATATTGCTCGTCCGACAGATCCAGAGCTTTCTTCAGAAATATATCTGATTTAAAATATTCGATTTCGTCTAAATCTTTTGACTTAGTCTCATTATTCATAAACAAGAGAGTAGCAAAAGCGGATATATTTATAACCAACAGAAATATGCTTAACCAATTTATTATACGATGTTTTTTATCCATGACCTTTAATTTAGATGACTATTGAAATATGAATACAATGACTTTCTTAAGTTCGCTTTTGCGCGATAAATCAATGACTCCACAGAGGCCTGACTTAGATCAAGTGAACTGCAGATTTCCTTTTGAGAATAATCCTCAAATTTATGCATCAGTAAAACTCTTTTTTGTGATTCCGGCAGACAGTCGATTGCTTGAAAAAGAATATGTTTTGCTTCTTCATCTTCCAACTTTTGTTCTGGTGTATTACGTTCCCAGATTTTATTGCAAATTTTATTATGGATAAAATTGCAATTAATATCTTCGGCAGTATGGGCTTTTGCAGGATTACGTTTACGCAGTAAACTGAAGGCCTTATTTTTGGCTATTTTGAAGAGCCATCCTGCAAGATCATCTTCGTTTCTAAGTTTATGAATAGACTTAAACACTTCAAGGAACACCTCTTGGCAGATATCCTCTGCATCCGAAGTATTCCCTACAATACGATAAGCTGAGCTATAAATCAGTTTTTGATATTTCTCAATTAACTGTCTAAAGCTGGGGTTGTGATTTCGTATTATTCCTTTTATTAGTTGCTTATCATTCATTCAGAAGCAGCCTAATTATTTAATAAACCTTTTTGACTTAAATAATTTGTTGCTGCTTCTTTTGTTTGAAATAGTTCTCCATCAGTTTCCCACCATGTTTCACCATAAGACATCCCCATTGCACTGCATC
>JQIA01002035.1_pt1 | contig 10832 bp, 9 predicted proteins | sample 811431 | NCBI WGS metagenome assembly JQIA01 (sample SAMN02998118, study PRJNA258478) | marine sediment metagenome | biome: marine; feature: seafloor; material: sediment; isolation source: oil-polluted sediment collected from 3 locations (0.5 km, 0.7 km and 0.9 km)... | place: USA: Gulf of Mexico ... | reverse complement strand
TCAATGGATTTAACGAAATTGCCCCCGCATTCCACGACCTCTTCCGCTACCGGCAGAAGTATTGAATCCTCTGCCCATACCCCGACCACCACATCTGCCTTCGCCACCTGCTCTTCTTCTACTGTTTCCCTGTCTTCGGCCAAAAGTCTGCTTATCTTCTATTTCAGCAGTGTCAATTGAGCAGGCGCCAAGTCTTCTACCAGTCATTGGCCCCATATTTTGAGGCCCTTTTTTATTAAGTCCCGGCATTATTAACCTCCTTATCTATAATGTTATAAAAGAAATGTTAAATATAACTAACTGCAAGCGGTATGCCATTTAACTTTAAAAGGCATTTGTGTTTAAATTGCTCGTACATCAATGGGTTGTAATATTTAAGGGATAAAAAAAAGTTTGAAGTTGTCACAAAAGGGTTGCAAATCTGCATAAAAAATCTACGGGCTGTCGCAGTTTTGCGACTTATGATAGATGTTCTTTCATCTGTTTCAGAGCTATCCTATATAAATAGCTGATATTATTGATTGATAAATATAACTCTCTTTGAGGGCGTAATGTGGCTTAATACTTGTATAGAAGATGTCAGTTATAGAGTAAATCGATAAAAATTAAAGTTGATCATCTAAACAGGAGCAGGTTAATGAGTGACGGGTTGGATATTTTTCTGGATAGTCTTCAAGAGGAAATTTTTGATGAAGCACGAGAGGTATTTGGGGAAGCTGGTTTTGATCGTTGGCGAAACCCCAGATTCAATGGGCGGATGACAGATTATGACACCTTCGCACGGTTAAAAGGAGAGTGTGGTGATACCATGGAGATTTATCTGAAATTTAATGATAATTGTGTTCAGTCCGCTTCTTACTATACCGACGGTTGTGCTTCAAGCGCAATCTGCGGTTCCTTTACATCAGAGTTGGCTATCGGAAAAAATTATGAAGAACTGACTGATATTGATGAAAAAGCAGTGATGCAAAAAGTTGGTAGACTGCCGGAAGAAGATCAGCACTGCGCGTTTCTATCAGCATCAACCCTGCAGGAGGCGCTTCGATTACACTTAATTGATGAGGTAAAATTGAAAAGACCATAAAGTTTCTATTACAAACAAAATTGGGGCGGATCATTAAAGAACTAATGTGAAAAATGATAGCAGGACGGGGTTTTTCTGTTATATTCTATCAGAAAGTTGAGTTTTTCTAAATTTAAATAGAAACCAATCTATGAACAAAAGAAAATTTGAGAGGTAATTATGGATATTAGTAAAGCGTGCGCTATTTCTTTTTCACCGACAAAAACATCTGAAAAGGTTGTAAAAACTATAGCTTCTTCTATTTCAAGTAATAACACGTTTTTTGACCTCACACAGTCATCCAAACAATCTACCAAAACCTTTGGGTCCGACGAACTGGTTGTAATTGGTGTGCCGGTCTATGCAGGTCGTGTGGCACCACTTGCCGTAGAGCGACTCCGCTCGATAAAAGGAAGCAAGACCCCTGCAGTTGTAGTTGTGCTTTACGGAAACAGGGAGTATGAAGATGCCCTTATTGAGTTGAGGGACATCATTAAGGCGCGGAATTTCATTCCGGTGGCCGGAGCAGCTTTCATTGGAGAACATTCATTTTCGACGTTCACAATGCCTATTGGTGATGGTCGACCCGATGAAGAAGATTTATTGATAGCCAGTTCTTTTGGTAAAGCAGTTGCTGAAAAAGTTAAATCATTTCAGTCTATTTCTACAGCTCCTGAATTGAAATTACCGGGGAATTACCCCTATAAAGATGGCATGGGAGCTCTACCGTTTACCCCAAAGGTGAACCATGGAGAATGCAGTCTCTGCGGACTCTGTATGGAAACCTGCCCGGGTGGTGCAATAACTATTGAGGATAAAGTAATCATGGATGCAATGAGATGTATTTTTTGCTGTGCCTGCATTAAGAACTGTCCAGAGGAGGCTATAACCATCGAAGCCGGCCCAATATTGGAAAAAAGGCAGTGGCTCCATGAAAACTGTTCGAAACGTAAAGAACCGGAATTGTATTATTGATTGAGTCTGGTTTTTTAATTTTTATAAACCGATTGATGCATTTTTCGCATTTTTTCTTTAAAGAATTGCTGGCCACCGGCTTTTAAAAAAGCAGCATTGAAAGCATTCATCAACAGTTTGTTTTTTAAAGAAAAAATCAAATGGAACGATGTTTTTAAAAATGGTTTCGGGTGGTACGTTACCAGGGCTATCTTTTCTTTCGAAAAATTTTTCTTTAAGAAATATCCGGCATTAATTTTAGAAAGTGGAACAATATCAATCCTTTTTGCGAAAAGTTTTTTTAAATTAAGTAAGTCAGTTAATGCGTAATCAATAATAATTTTATTTGTTTTCGCTGCGTTAAAAAAATCATCACCATATACAGCCGCGCCTAATTTAATACCTATTCTGTGAGGTTTTAAATCTTCAATCGACTCCCATTGAATTTCGTTATTTTTCAAATGATACAAATAAAGGGTTTCATACATAATCGTATCACTGAACAACACCTTATCTTCACGTTCCGGGAGTTTATTCCAGCCAGCAGAGCAATCCCATTGCCCTTTCTTAACATTCATATATGCTCTTTTATGTGGAAACCAATCGATTTTTACTTCATGCCCCATCGATTCAAATAAACCCTTTATAAACTGTGTAAAGGGGCCACCGTCAGGAAGTTTTTTTTCCATATAGGGCTGTACTTCATATTGTGACATGGTTATAAGTTCACCAGCAATGACATTGGTGTCAGAGCTAGTCATCATCAAAAATATAATGCTCGCTACTACTAAAATATGACTAAGAATAGATTTCATCTGTAATGCTTCCTCTTCCTACGGCTTTTGAAAAAATCAAAGAATGTCATAATTAATTGCGAATTGTTTCACTTTTAGCAAGTGTTGTTAAGTACTATAGCATTAACACTGTTTAGTTAACAATGTTAAAAAGACTAAACATCCATTTTTAGATAGTTTTCAGGTGGTTTATAAAAAAAGCCGCTTATAAAAACAAGCGGCTTTTTTAGTCCATTATCAAAAATTATGAAAAACGTTATCGTGTCTCCCAGTCCTCAGCTTTTTCACCCTCTTTAATCTCTTCCCAGCCGGTTATCATTGCTCTGATATGTGCAGAAATTGAATGACCGGTTGTTGTCATGTAGATATGAATAACGATAAACTGTAGAACAGCAAATGCGCAGATCAGGTGAATGACAGCAATTACATTCAGGGAAAGGAATGTTAATCCCCAGGTTCCCCAGGAGTTATAGGTCCAGTACAAAACACCAGTGAGCATCTGAAGGGGGAGTAAAACCGCTGCCAGAGCAAGGTAGCTTAATCTTTGCAGCGGATTATGTTTTGCATTTTTTTTCTTTGGTACAGGATGCTCGTCGCCTTTAAAGATCCCGTAAAGATAATAGTGAACGACTTCGAACATCTTCTTTGTTGTTGGAATGTACTGTTTCCACTCTCCGGTTGTGAACAGCCAGAAAACGAAAAAAGCAAAGGCAATGAGCCAGGTGATACCTACAGTATTGTGTACTGTTACAGCTTTTTGAAAACCGAGCAGTTTATACAGTCCGTTAATTTCTAAACCGGTAATGAGAAGAATACCGATTAAAAGCATCTGAAACCAGTGCCAGAAACGCTCGTATCTCGTATATAGGTAGGTGTTAATCATTTTTACGTCCATAAATCAGCCCCCCTTTTTTTCTGAGCGAATAAAAATACGCCCGAGAATATGAAGTAGTATACCGGTAAAAGTGAAAGCAATGACGGCCCAGCCAATCATATTAACCGTTTTTGAGTTATTACGTCCAGGCATGTAAAATCCGCTGAGTTTTGCCATCCTTCCGTTTTCATCTGTATGGCACTCAATACAGGCGACAGCATTTTCTTTTGGGGCAACCATATGGGTTGTTGGGAATACATAGCTTGTTTCAACAAATCCGTATTCACCAGAATAGGGAAGGCCGGCATTTTCCATGGCACTTGCTGCAGATCGCTGCCAGTCATAGGTTTTCCAGTAGGCATCTGTATCCTTTTTATTATCAGGAAAGAGATTCAGCAGAAGTAAGTTTTTATTTACCTTATCGTAGGGCTGCTTACCTTTATGAACTTTAAAAGGAAATATTCTAGCGTTTTTATCATTCATGCTTCCTTCAGGTTTGCTCATCTCAACAATTTTTGAAGGGTCGATTGTATCTTTTACGGTCAGATGCCTGATGGAACCGTTGTACCAGAAATATTCCGGCTTAACATTCTTTTTCCAGATCATATCTCCCTTTTTGGTCATATACGTTGGTTTTCCCATGTCATCTTTTACTGTATAAGGCTTTCCGTTTTTCTTTTTCCCTGCCGTTGTCCAGTCCCACCACATTTTCGTCGGGTTAACTCTTGCAAAGGCTGGAATATGACAGCTCTGGCAAGCCACTTTATCTGTATGGTCATTTGCCTTGGCATTCGTTTTATGCGGGGTTTCCGTATGACAGGATTCGCAGGTTATCTTTGATGTCAGATCATTTTCAACAAGACTTTTACGATCCTTCGCAGCGGGCGTTGAGTAGACTCGTCCTGCAATATTATGCAATGATGTTGAATGACAGCGGGTACAGCTGAAATTCTGCCCGTCGGTTCCCATATGAACATCGAGGTCTTTATTCGGCTTCATTAATGAGGAGTCGAGGTCGCCGTGTTTGACCCCATCACCACCGCCTCCAAAGAAGTGGCAGGTACCGCAGTTCTTTCTGGCCGGTCTGCCGACACTCATTGCGACGGTGTTCCAGTCCGGTGGATAGTAGGTTTTTTTGTTGCCCTTGAATACTTTCTTTTTGGCTACAGGGTGGCCTGCTCCGGCCGGAAATTTTTTATAGGTTCCGGTTCGTTCATGGCAGACAAGACAGTCGACTTTTGATTGATCCGTAAAGTCGAAACTGTCATCCTTCCAGCCGTATCCTGCGTGGCATGATGTGCAACGAGCCTCGTTGCCTTTGATGTTCACTCAGAAATTATTGACGGAAAGTCCTCCCTTGCCGAGTTTGTTATCCTCAGGTGAGGTTGGGTCCTTCCATGTCCAGTGGATTGTTTTGTGAAATTGAATAGCAGCGTCGGTATGACAGGAGAGGCAGGCTTTGGTTACCTCGGGGCCTGATTTGAAGTCCTGTTTTAAAATTTCATGTTTTGTGTGGTCTGCCGTTATCCACAATTTTTTGCCTTTGGTTGCCTGCCGTGCCATTTCTCTTCCGGGTGCACCTTCAGTGCTTGCATAGGCTCCGGTCGAAAAAATGAACAGCAGGGTAATACTGAAAAGAAAAACAAGTCGTTGCTGCAGCACAAACAAATCTTTCATCTTTAACCCCCGGTGTTAATAGAAATATATATTAGAACAAGCATCATGCTAACGCTCTTTTGACAGAGGCGGTTAATCGTCTGCTTAGTTAATTCTGAATTGTCCGACGGATAAAAATATAGAAATTCTATTAATAAAGCGCCAACGGCTTTTGTTTTTATTGATTTGAATTCTCTATATAATAAATATGTTACCAAAATCGTCAAGACCTTTTTTTTGTTAACTGGAAACGACTTTTTCATAAGGCCAGCAGACAACACCACCGTCCATGAATTTCACATTATCATATCCTTCTCCCGCCAGTATCCTTTCGGCTTCATAGCCCCTGAGAGAGATTTTACAAAAAGGGATGATTTCTTTATCTTTTGGCAGCTCCGCAAGAGAATTTCTCAGTTTTCCAAGTGGAATCAGTTTTACCCTTGGGTCTTCAATTCTCATCTGCTCATATTCCTGAGGAGACCTGACATCTAAAAAGATAAAATCGTCGTTGTTTTCAATTTTTTCTTTTACCTCAATAGGAGTATATGACTGACAAAAGCCGTTTAATTTATTTTCAGCAATATTTGCAGTGATGATAATATTGTCCATAGCGGGGGAAAAAGGCGGAGCATAGGCAAGGTCATAGTGGCCAATATCTGTAGCAAGACTGTTTGAGGAAATGTTTGTGATGGCGATTTCTATTCTTTTTGCTACATCACCAGGGCCAACAATTTGGCAGCCTAAAAGTTTTTTTGTTTTTTTATCAACAATGAATTTAATGATAATCAGTTTTGCATCACTCAAAAAATGGGCTTTGTCCGGTGCCGGGTTTAATACGGTAATGTAATCATAACCCTGCTCTTTGACCTCTTTTTCAGACAGCCCGGTTCTTGCGATATTGGTATTGAAAAGTTTACAGATGGCTGTTCCCAAGACACCTTTAAATGTGGACTCGATACCGCAGATATTATCGGCAATAATCCTTCCGTGTTTATTTGCTGTGGAGCCTAAAGGGGCATAGATATTTTTTTCGTTTACAAGATTGATATTTTCAACACAGTCACCGCCGGCATAGATATCAGGGTCAGAGGTCTGCATTTTTTTATTTACCTGAATTGCACCAGTGATGCCAATGTCAAGACCTGACTCTTTTGCCATTCTTGTATTGGGTTGAACACCAATAGCGACCAGAACCATATCGGCTTCATATTCCCCTTTATCAGTTACAACGGTTTTAACACTCCCGCTGTCATCGCCGGATATTTTTACAACCGATTCACTCAATTTCAAATGAACATCATTGGCTTTAAGCTCATTGTGAAGATGGTAGGCAATCTCAGGGTCAAGGAGCCCACCCATTACAGAGTCGGATTTTTCAATCATTGTGATAGCCATACCCTGTTTTTTGAAGGATTCGGTTACTTCAAGTCCAATGAGCCCGGCTCCAATAATAACCGCTTTTTTCCCATTCAGATCCCCACTTTCATTTCTTATTTTTCGGGCATCTTCAATGGTTTGTAGAAAATTGACACCCTTTAAATCAATACCTTCAATTGGTGGAACGGTATATTTGCTGCCAACGGCCAGAACGAGTGAGTCGTATGGGAATTCGAGAGAATTACCCGTATCGAGCTGGACTGCATGAACGATTTTGTTTTTGCGGTCTATGGTTTTTGCCAGGGTATGGTTAAAAACATTGATGTCTTTCACCATTTTAAAAAAGTGTGTGTCCCTGACAACACCTGTCGGTGTTGCCATCAGTTCATTGTGACTTTCGACCTCTCCTGAAATATAAAAAGGCAAACCACATCCGGCATAGGAGAGTAGTTCACCTTTTTCAATGAGGGTAACATCTGACCCGGGATTTAATCTTTTAATTCTCGCAGCGGCCTTTGGGCCGCATGCTACACCGCCAATTACGACAACTCTTTTCTTGTGATTCATCTTTGTCTCCAGTCAATATATCATTTATAATGATTACTTTTTTAGTTTGTTTATTAAATCTATTATTTTCAACATTTCAGGTTGAATAATAACAAAATCCATGCCAAACTGATTTTACAGTTCTATGCTTTAGTTATTATCAATAAATTCAGTCTTATATATTTATCAAATGTGTTTAGACTTTCTGTGATTTACGAAACAGGTGCCGCCACTCTACGTTTTGGTGGCGCTATGGTAGCGCTACTTTGTTGACGGGTTTCGATCGAACTCCCCACTTACAGATCTGGAAAAAAGGAGAGGCTTTATGAGTAAAATCAGATTCGATGACAGAGTTGTGATTATAACCGGCTCAGGAAGCGGACTTGGTAAAGCATATGCACTTGATTTTGCAAAACGTGGAGCAAAGGTTGTTGTTAATGATATTCCGGGGTCGGCAGCTGCCAAACGAAATGCTGTTGATCTGGTTGTTGATGAGATAAAAAGTACCGGCGGAGAAGCTGTTGCAAATTATAACTCTGTGACGGTAAAAGGCGGTGGTGAAAATATTGTTAAAACAGCCGTTGATAACTTTGGAAAAGTCGATATTCTCATTAATAACGCTGGGGTATTAAGAGATAAAAGCCTACCGAAAATGACTGAAGAAGATTGGGATGAGGTTTTTTCTGTTCATTTAAAAGGTGCTTTCTTTGTAACCCAGGCGGCTTTTAAAGTGATGAAGGCAAACAACTACGGAAGAATTGTTAATACATCTTCAGGAGCAGGGCTCTATGGAAATTTTGGGCAGAGTAACTACTGTTCTGCTAAAATGGGGCTTATCGGTTTGATGGGAAGCGTTGCCATAGAGGGTGAAAAATATAATATCAAATGTAATACAATAGCTCCGGTTGCCGCTACAAATATGACAAAAGATCTCTTTCCTAAAGAGATTGTAGATAACCTGAAACCTGAGTTTATCACACCGCTTGTACTTTATCTTTCATCTGAAGAAAATCTTGAGACTAAAAAAATCTATAATTGCGCCGCCGGTTGGTATAGTCGTACTGAAATTCTCTGTTCTCCGGGAATATGCATTGGAGATGGTAAAAGAGATATTCAGGTAGAAGAAATTAGAGACAACTGGCCCGAAATTTCAAATATTAATACTGATGAGGCTCGTCCTCTGGAACATGCTATTGAATCATTCAGTTTTTTCAGTTCGCTGCTTAAGTAAGGAAACTATAGCTGAGACCCTTCTATTTTTAAAAATGCTATTTATAGATATTGGAGAAAAGGATGGGGACGCTATTAAAACAGCATCAAAGCAAAACCTTGATGCTGTTTAGCTTTGATACTTTCGTAAAAAGTATATAGATGGCTAAGGAAAAGGTTCCATATAGAAGATTTAGTGATTGGCCAGGCTTGAAGTAGTATATATGGTACGTCAAAAGTCTGGCCAATCACTAAAGCAAAGTAGATGGGATTTTTTACGACGCCATCAGATTTTTATTTGTCTGCAGCTCTGTCGAAATGAGAAAACTGCATTGTAAAAGTACCTCTGCCCTGAGTTGCAGATCTTATTGATGTTGAGTAACCGAACATCTTCGAAAGTGGAACAGAGGCATTAATCATCTGAATACCGCCTTCGGGGTTAATACCTTCGACTTTTCCGCCACGTGAGTTCAGATCACCTATCACATCACCCATAAAAGCATCCGGAACAAATATTTCAACACTCATAATTGGTTCAAGAAGAAATGGTGAAGCGGCAGACAAAGCTTCTCTACAGGCCATTGAAGAGCTAATTGTGTAGGCAAGGTCAGAACCGAGTGACTCTTTATTGGATCCTCCCACGAGAACCGCCTGAACATCTGTTACCGGGTAACCCATGATCGTTCCGCTTTCGAGTGCATCCATAACACCTTTTTCAATGGCTGGAATGAAGTTTTCAGGAATGACTTCTTCAGAAACTTCTGAAACGAAAGTATTCCCTACGCCCCTTTCAAGAGGAATAAGTTTAATTGTAGCTTCTGCAAAATGATTTTGACCTGCAACTTCACGGTCAAATGTTATTGTTGAAACAGCTTCACTTGCAATCGATTCTCTGTAGACAACCTGTGGTTTACCAACATTGACTTCTGTCTTAAATTCACGAAGCATCCTGCTGATAATAATTTCAAGGTGTAACTCGCCCATGCCCGATAAGATTGTTTGGCCGGTGTCTTCATCTTCTTTAACCCTAAGAGTCGGATCCTCTGCAATAAATTTTTCAATCACTGATTCAAGTTTATCCTGATCAGCTATGGTTTTCGGTTCAATTGCAATAGAAATTACCGGCTCATAGATTTCAATGTTTTCGAGTCGTACCGGATGCTTTGCATCACACAGTGTGTCCCCGGTAGAAGAGTCCTTTAATCCGACGATTCCTACAATACTGCCGGCACCTGTCTCATTGACTCTTTCTCTTTTATTTGCATGCATCTGTAAAATTCGTGATAGTTTTTCTTTTTTCTTCAACGTTGGATTATAAACATCAACACCAATTTCCAGCTTTCCACTATAAACCCTTGCAAATGAAAGTTTTCGGCCCTCAATCATAGAGACCTTAAAGATAAGAGCAGATAATGGTTCGCTGTCTTTAGACTCAAGAACGATTGATTCTCCTGTTTCAGGGTGTTCCGCCATTGTCATTGGAATATCAGCAGGGCTTGGTAAAAAGGAACTGATAGCATCCAGTAGCGTTTGAACACCTTTGTTTTTAAGAGCACTGCCGCACAATACCGGAACAATTTTTATATCAATCGTTGCTTTTCTTATCGCTTCATTTATCATTTCCGTTGAAATTGCTTCTTCAGCAAGATAGGCTTCCATTATGTCATCATCAAAGTCGGAAAGTCCTTCAATCATTTTGTCGCGATATTCATCTGCTAACTCGGAGATACTATCTTCAATTTCGATGGTGTTATAATCAGATCCAAGATTTTCATCATCCCAAACCACCTGTTTCATATTAATAAGGTCTACAATACCGGTAAAAGTATCTTCGGCACCTACGGGAATCTGGATAATCAAAGGATTGGCGTTGAGTTTATCTTTCATCATATCAACAACTCTGAAAAAATCAGCACCGACTCTGTCCATCTTGTTAACAAAGGCTATCCTGGGTACATGATATTTGTCTGCCTGTCTCCAGACAGTTTCTGACTGAGGTTCAACACCACCAACAGCACAAAAAACACCGATGGCACCATCAAGGACACGCAGTGACCGTTCTACCTCGATTGTAAAATCAACATGGCCGGGTGTGTCGATAATCTGTATCTGTTTGTCTTTCCACTGACAGGTTGTAACGGCGGAGGTAATTGTTATTCCCCGCTCCTGTTCATCAGTCATCCAGTCCATTACAGCTTCACCGTCATGAACTTCACCGATCTTATGAGAGCGGCCTGTATAGTAAAGGACACGTTCTGTTACAGTTGTTTTTCCTGCATCAATATGGGCCATGATGCCAATATTTCTGATTTTATCAATTTTTACTTTTTTCATAATTTTGCCTGATTCTTTCGATATA
>JQIA01002034.1_pt1 | contig 10834 bp, 7 predicted proteins | sample 811431 | NCBI WGS metagenome assembly JQIA01 (sample SAMN02998118, study PRJNA258478) | marine sediment metagenome | biome: marine; feature: seafloor; material: sediment; isolation source: oil-polluted sediment collected from 3 locations (0.5 km, 0.7 km and 0.9 km)... | place: USA: Gulf of Mexico ... | reverse complement strand
GCAGTAGTTTATTTAGGTCGTTTTGCTAAAGGTAACTTTAGAAAAAATATCCAAAAAGCAATTCCCATATTGGTTATTTTTATTGGTACTTTATTTATTTTAAGAGGTTTAGGTTTAGGTATACCTTATGTTTCTCCATTAAAACCTATATTATCTTCTGCGGCAAGCGGTGTTACAGGTTGTCACTAAACATTTTTTTACTACTTACTTATAATCTATAGCTAATTGTCTTTCATCTATGGAAATATAGCTTTTATCAAAGAATTTTATTGTAATTGTCTAATTATTATAGTTTTGAAATAATTGTAATTTTATACTTATGTTACTTAAAAAGTTGAAAATTTTATTAATAGACGAGGATGAGACAGAAGTTCTAAAACTAAATAGAGCTATTTCTGAAAATTTTGATGATTATGAAATTACCGTTGCTCATAAAAGTAGTGATGCTCTCTCAATTTTAGAAAATAGTTTTATTGATATTATTTTGTTAGATTTAAATATAAAAAATATAAATGGAATTGAATTTATATCAAAAGTAAAGAGCTATTCAAAGCTAAAACATATTCCAATAATTATTTTAACAAGATCAAACAAAGTTGAAGTTATTGAAAAGTGTTATAAATTGGGAATAGCTGGTTACGTTTTAAAATCTTTAAAGCAAGAAGATTACGAAATGAAAATAAATAGTATTTTGCAATATTGGAGTCTTAATGAATTTATATTAAAATAAAATTGATAGAACAAGAAGTCTTATATAGGGCATTAGAGCGCCAAAAGAAAGCTAGAAAATTAGCTGAGCAAATTCTAGAGAGTAAATCTTTAGAGCTTTATAACATTACACAAAAATTAAAAACCGTTAATAGTAAGTTAGAGCATCACTTAGATGAGAAGAAATCTGAATTAAAAGGTGTTTTTGAAAATATAAACGATGCTTATATTGTAATGAATTTAGCAGGTGATGTTTTGAAAATGAATGATGTCGCTGAAACTTTTTTTGGATATAATTTATTAAACGAGCCTTTAAATGTAACAGACCTAATTTATTTAGAAGATTATTCTTATGCGATGAATTCATATAATGAGTTGGTTAAAAATGGTCGTTTTTATGATTACACTTCTAGAGTTATTACAAAAAATAAGGATATAAAATGGGTAAACATTAATGCTAGTATTATTTATGACAAAACAAATAAAGCCATTGCTGCTCAAGGAATTGTTAGAGATATTACAGTTCAAAGAGAAAAAAGATTAACCTTAGACTTAATTAACAATACGGCTAAATCTATTTTAGGAAAAGAAGAAATTAATGAAATAGCTTTTGAAATTTCTAATAGTATTGCAAATTATTTGTCTACAAATGATTGTATCATTTATTTAATAGATAAAAACTCCAACAATTTAGAAAGAATTGCTAGTTATAATAAAAGTAAGTCTAACGATGACATTAATAGTTTAGCATCAGATAAAAAAGTTATTGAAGAAGTTGCCAAAACTGGTGATTTTGAAATCATTTATGATACAAGTAAAGATCAAAGATATAATTTAGGGGAAAAAAGAATGAAATCTAAAATTACAGTACCAATAATTAATAATGGTATTATAATTGGAGTTATTGATGCTGAGCATGAATCTAAAAATTATTTTAGAAAAGAACATGTAGTCACAATACAGACGATAGCAAATTTGGTTGCTTTACAATTAAAAAGTGCTCTAAATTTAAGAGAGAGAAAAAAGATTGAAATTAAGAATGAGGAACTTTTAAAAAAGTTAGAAAAAAGTAATCAAGAATTAGAAGAATACGCACATATTGTATCCCATGATTTAAAATCCCCATTAAGAAGTATCGCCGCATTAACATCATGGATTAAATCAGATAATTTAGAAGCTTTTGATGAGGCTAGCTTGCAAAATTTTGAAGCCTTGGATTTAACTTTAGAAACAATGGAAAACTTAATTTCTGATGTTCTTAAGTATTCTAGTTTAAGTACTAATGTTTCTGAAAATGAGCCTGTTGATTTAGATTCTTTAATTAAAAAATTAGTTAATGTTTTATATGTACCTGAAAATATAGAGATAGATTTTTTAAATAAATTACCAATTATTAAAGGTGATAAAACGAAGTTTCAACAACTTTTTCAGAATCTTATTGGTAATGCGATTAAGTTTAGTGATAAAGAAAATGGGTTTATAAATATTAACGTAGAAGATCATAATTCTTTTTATAAGTTTACTATAGAAGATAATGGCATTGGTATTGAAAAAAGAGATTTCGAAAGCATATTTAAAATATTTCAATCACTTAAAAAAGCAAAAAACTCTTCAGGAATAGGTTTATCAATTGTAAAAAAGATTGTAGATATTTACAAAGGAGAAGTGTGGTTAGAATCTGAAATAGGTAAAGGCACAACTTTTTTCTTTACAATTAAAAAATAAAAGATTAATAAATCGTATCCATAGAAAATAAATGGTATTTTAGAAGTCCTTTATAGATATCAAATATTCATTTTTTAGTGGTTTAAATTCATTAGATATATGTAATTACCACTATTAAAAATTATTTTTAATATGGAATGTATTATTGTTGATGATGAGAAAGTAGCAAGAGTTATTACACGAACCCTGTGTGATCAAATTTCAGAGATAAAAGTTGTAGATGAATTTTCAAATGCAATAGAAGCTATTAAGTTTTTGAATGAAAATAAAATTGATTTAATTTTTTTAGATTTACATATGCCAGATTTTGATGGTATAGATTTTATAAAAACATTAAAGAACCCACCAAAAATAATATTAACAACTTCAGATCATAAGTTTGCTATAGAGGCATTTGAATATGATTTTATTGTAGATTATTTACTAAAACCATTAGAGCTACCTCGTTTTAAAAAGGCATATCAAAAAGCCAAGAACAAGAATGTAGAAACTAATTTAGAAAAAAATAATAGTTTAGTTACGGCAAATGATTTTTATGTAAACATAGATAGACGTTTGATAAAAATAGATTTGGCTAGCATTTATTTAATAGAAGCAAAAGGAGATTACATTCATATAAATACTGAAGATAAAAAATATATAGTACACTCTACTCTTAAAAAAATTGAAGAAAAACTTCCAGACTCTTTGTTTTTAAAAATTCATCGATCTTATATCATTAATATCAAAAAAATCATTGATATAGAAGATAACAGTGTTTTAATTAAAAAAAATGTTATCCCTATTAGTAGGTCAAAAAGACCAGAATTAATGAAACGTTTAGATTTACTTTAGTAGTTATCTAAACTTAATTTCATTTTGTCTATAGTTAATAGGTAAATAGCGAAAGGTTGAGGAATTAATCGTGAAAAATAAATAGTTTTGTAGTATAAATTCTATGTCATGAAAAAAATAATTTTAGTTTTATTTGTAATAGTTGTAACCTCTATTAATGCACAATCTTATAAATATCTAGGAGAATATACTTCAAATGGAACTCCCAAATATTTAGAAAACCCAGGAGACATCGTTTCTCAAGAAACTATAGATTTAGTTAAAAAATCTTTACCTTCAAGTTATTCTGTCCCAGATTACAATCCACAATACATTACTTCTGGTTATGAAACCGATATACAAGTATCATCTAGAGCAGATATTTGGGTGACTTTTGTAGAAGAAGGAGCAGGCTATAAAAATGTATTAGGTTTTTATACATATGATTTAGATAATCCAATAACATCAGCCCCAAGTGTAGAAGATATTACTATTATTTTTCCAAATGTTTCGCTTTTAGGAAGTGGAGGAGGATTACAAGTTGGAGATAAAGTAAAAATAGGAACTTTTGAGGCAGGAACAGGAATTGGTTGGGTTTTGTTAGCGAATGCATGGAAGTCTAATACGGGAGCAATAGAAAATTCATTATGGGACTTATTTTCTAATCCAGATTTTAATCCAGAAAGTGAAGAGAGTTTACGTCATCATAATGTTTTATTAGCAGACCCAGGTAACGAAAGAGTTATTTTAGGTTTTGAAGATATTAGAAGAGATAATCGCAATTGTGATCATGATTTTAATGATGCCGTTTTTTATGTAACAGCAAATCCATACAGTGCTATTGTAACTAATAATGTTGCAGATGTAACAGAAACAAGCAACGTTACTTCTGCTTATGATGGTGGTTTAGAAAGTAATGGCTCATTGGCAGATTTAATTGCAAAAAGAAACTTTAAAAGAAAACAAGACGGAAATGATTTTTATAAAAAAGAAACTCAAGATTTATTTGATAAAAGCAATTATAAAAGTAAATCTAATGTAAGTTCTTTAATAGATTTCTTACCAGAAACTGGTATGTATAAAACAGAAGTAGCAAAAGTATCTAGCCCTGATGATTTATTAGGAGTAACAAACGCAAAAGAGATCTTTTCTGTAGATTATTACGAAGGTGAAGAAAGAGTTTCTGCTGTATTAGCAACGGCTACAGAAACAAAAATTTATGATCATTCTAAAATAATTTGTGATCGATTAAATAGTTCTAGTTTAGAAGATATAAGAACCGTAAAAGTTAGAGGACATAAAATTATCAGCTCTAAAATTAAAAGAGCTTCTGGTGAAATAGAGTATACATTAAGTTTTTCTATAAAAATGGATTCGGCTGAAAATGAGTTGTTTAGTTTTTGGAATATTGATCAATATCCGGTAGGAGATTACAATAACTATCAAATTTGGGGTAGTTCTTACTCACAAGTATTTTCTATTGCAAACTTTATTATTGACAGCCATACAACTTTGAATGGTTTGATAAGTACAGAAAAAGAGCATGTATTGCCAAACGTTTTTGTGAAATCAGGAAGTTATTCTAATGGTGCGATAAGTTTAAATATAGTAAATAAAACAAATGAGAAGTCAGTAGATTTTACTGGTAATATAGCAGAAACCGAAGTTTCTGATCACACTCAAGTATCAAGTACCTTTGAACTTTCAGGTGAGTATAATGAAGTTTTAGTGATTGAAACTGGTGTTTTATTTGATATAGGTTTTTCTTTAAAAACAGATTCTTCAGAACAAATAGATGCACTTTACTTAGCAGATGGACCTTGGGGAGTAGATTATTTAGATGAGTTTGCTACCATTACAAAATTTGATGTAAATACTTCTGGAAAAGAATATAGCGATGATTTTTATGAAGTAAATAGAAATGCCGAAGTTGTAGGAGAGGTAAAAGGGGCGGTTAATTTATTTAGACACATTTTACCAGGAGATCAAAGTTTAGATGTTACTGAATATGAGTCTGTAAACTTTAATATTAAAAGTACAGAAGGTTTAGAAATTATAATTATGCAAGATGAAGATAGAGCATGGGAGAACAGAATTAGATATACAATTCCTTTAAATCAAGAAGAAAAAGCATATTCTATTTCATTTACTGATTTTGTGGATGCTAATGGAGAAACTGTAGAAATTACAAATATTAAAACAATTGTTTTTTCAGTAATTGGAGATTATACAAACTTTAAGTCATTTAGTTTTTCTATAGATGCATTGTCTTTTAGTGCTAGAGGTGTATTGTCTTCAGAGAAATTTGATCATCAAGAAAATACGGAAATACTAAACTATCCAAATCCGTTTACAAGCTCTACAACAATTGTATTGCCAAATACGTCCGAATCTGTTCAAATTCAAGTTTTTGATTTATTAGGTAGAGTGGTAGATATACAGAAAATTAACACAAACAATTTTTCTAATAAAGTTAATTATAATGCTCCAAAATTAAATAAGGGGATTTATAAATATCGTTTACTAGATGATAATAATAAAATGTATTCTGGAAGTTTTATGATTAAATAGTTCGATTTATGGTCAATTAATTTACAAGGCAAAAGAGCAATCTTTTGCCTTTCTTTTTTCATCTAAAAAGTAAAAATGTTTTTTTGAAATAGAGAATTTATATTAAGTAATCTAAAAGTTTTTAGCATTGTTAGAAAAGTAAAAGTTCATGAAATATATATAGGTCTACTTTATAATTTCATCTAAACTTAAACTCGTTTTACCTATACTTAAATCGTTAATGGCGAAAAATTATTTTTTAAGTTTAAATAGTAATTACTTTAGTAGTATGCACAATCTAATAAAAAATATATTTTTAATCTTGTTGACTACAATTGCTACTTCTTTTCAAGCTCAAACTTCTGAAGATAATAGCAAACAGACTTCTAACGAAACTTTAATTATAACAAAATTAAAGAATGATAACGGTATAGAAAGTAATAAGTCTTTAGCAGAGTTAATTGCAAAAAGAAATTTTAAAAGAAATCAAAAAGGAAAAGATTTTTATAAGAAAGAGTCTGAATATTTATTTAATAAAAGTAATTATTTAAGTACTTCGGATAAAACATCATTGACAAACTTTTTACCAGAAACAGGATTGTATAAAACTGAAGAAGCTAGAGTATCTAAGCTTGAAGATTTATCAGAAATAATAGATGTGAAAGAGGTTTTTTCTGTGGATTACTACCAAGGCGAAAAAAGAGTTTCTACTGTTTTAGCAACAGTTACAGAAGGGGAAATTTACGATCATTCTAAAAAAGTTTATGATCGATTAAATAATGCTAGTTTAGAAAACATAAGTACAGTAAAAGTAAAAAACCATAAAATAATTAGCTCTAAAATTAAAAGAGCTTCTGGAGAAACAGAGCATACTTTAAGTTTCTCTATAAAATGGAACTCAGATGGAAATGAGCTATTTAGTTTTTGGAATATAGATCAATATCCAAAAGGAAATTATCAAAATTTTCAAATTTGGGGAAACTCTATAGAACAAGTAATTTCAATTGCTAGTTTTATTATTGATACTCATACATCAAAAAATGGATTAAAAAGCATTGAAAAAGAAAATTTGTTGCCAAATGTTTTTGTGAAATCAGGAAGTTATTCTAATGGTGTTGTAAAGTTAAATATTGTAAATAAAACAAACGAAAGGTTTGTCGATTTTGTGGGTAATATTGCAGAAACATCAATTTCTGATCACATTCAAGTTTCTAGTGTTTTTGAACTTTCTGGAGATTATAGTGAAATATTAACGATTGAAACAGGTGTATTATTTGATATTGGTTTCTCTTTAAAAACAAACTCATCAGACCAAAAAGATGCACTTTATTTGGCAGATGGACCATGGGGAGTAGATTATTTAAAAGATTATGCTTCTGTTTCTAAATTTGAAATAAATACTTCTGAAAAAGAATATAAAGATGATGTGTATGACGTTGATAGGAATGCGGCTGTAATAGGAGATGTGAAAGGTAATGTTAACTTATTTAGACATCTTTTACCGGATTATCAAAGTCTAATTGTTACTGAATATAATGCAGTAAATTTTAAGGTTAAAAGTACAGAAGCTTTAGAAATAATACTTATGCAGGATGAAAATAGGGCATGGGAGAATAGAATACGATATACTATTCCTTCAAGTAAAGAGGAAACGATGTATACGATTCCTTTTGCTGATTTTGTTGATGGTGTTGGAAAAAAAGTAGAAATCACAAATATTAAAACAATTGTATTTTCAGTAATTGGAGATTATACAAATTTTAAGCCTTTTAATTTTTCTATAAATGCGTTATCTTTTAGTAGTTTAGAAGTTTTATCAACAGAGCAATATGATAATATTGAGAATCAGGAAATAGTAAATTATCCCAATCCTTTTACAAAGACTACTACAATTATATTACCAAATCCTTCAGAATTTATTAAAATACAAGTATTTGATTTATTAGGTAGAGTAGTGGATGTACAAGAAATTAAAACAAATAGTCATTCTAATAAAATTAGTTATAATGCACCTAAGTTAAAAAGCGGAGTCTATAAATATCGTTTAAAAGACGATACAAATAAGATGCATTCTGGAAGCTTCATCATTAAATAAGATAAAAAAATAATTTAAAAAGAGGGGCGAAATAATTATATTTTGTCCCTCTTTGTGTAATAATACTTGTTTTATAAATTTATCTTTTAAAAAAAGGCTTACTTAAAATAACCCATTTAAAGCGTAAACCAAATTCGGTATAGGTAAAACCATTTGAACCTGTATTGGCAACTGCAGAAGCTATGTTACTTTGAAGCCCGTAAAGGTTTATGAGTGCTCTTTCAGAAAACTTAAAACCTAAATTAGCTTGAACTCTATACGTGCTTAGACCATCATCATCTTCTATATATTGCAAACCTGTAGCAGCAGTTAATCCATAAAACCATTCTTTATTTTTAGCAGCAGTTTCATCTTTTATAAGATTAACAAAGACTTCAACAGCGTTAAATTTACTTGGACTAAAATATGTACTGGGTACTTGATTTTTAAAAGATAGATTTTGATAATTAATACCACCTTTTATAGAGGGTTTTGCTAAGATATTATAGTACAAAGAAGTAAATAACAAGTTTCTTGCATTTTCATCACTTTGAAATGTATAATAGTATTGAGTAAACCAACCCAAGTTAAAATTAGTATTTAAACTGTAATTTAAAATAAGGTTATTTTGTACAATTTCTTCATTTAATAAAGCAGCATTAAAATTTTGAATATCTCTTTTATAACCTAACTCTAAATTTTGAAGTTTAAAAGGTTTTATATTAACAGAAATATCTACTAAGAATTGATCGTAGTTACTTTCTTCAGAATCTGAAGAGGTAACACCAAAACTTCCTTTTAGTATTAAATTATTTAATAATTGATAAGAAGCACCTAATGTTAAGTTATTTGTTGTGGCCTTTAAATCTGTATTAGGATTAGATGTTGTTCTATAATTATAATTGGCTAAAAGTTTAAATTTAGTAGAAAACGGAATTTCTGTTTTTACATCGTATGCATCGGCTTCATTGTCTCCGTTATCAAAAGAGTAAGAATATTTTGTATCTACAAAAGGAGTATAACTTAAATCTAATTGTTTTATAAAGTTCGTAGCATCCTTTTGCTTCTCATAAAACATTAAAGTGTTTTCTGCACTTTTATAAGCCTCATTAATATAACCAGAAGCTTTTAATACATTTGCTTTACCAAGATTACCATCAAAAGAAGCACTGTCTTTTTCTAAGATTAAGTTATAATCTTTCAAACTCTTTTTAAAGTCACTTTTATAAACATTAAGAGTTGCTCTTAAAGAAAGCATCCAATTTTCAGTCTCTTTACGAGTCTCGAATAATTTATTGATTTTTTTATCTGCTAAAGAAAACTTTTTATTCCATATTAAAGCTTGTACAAATCTTTCAATTGCTTGGTTTTTGATAGCTTTAGGAGTCTCTTTATTTACACTTGCTAAGGCTTTTTTACTGAAAATTAAAGCAGTTTTATCATCACTATTTAAATGATGTACTAATGAAATTCCTATTAAAGAACCTAGTTTGTTTCCTGGTATTTTACCGATTACATCGTATGTTTTTAATGCTTTTTCTATCTGTTTAGATATTAAATACAAATTAGCAAGGTTTAACAATGTTTCTTTATCATCCTTAAAAGAGGTGAAATTTTCTTTTAAAATTGTTTCGGCTTCATCATATTTTTGATCCGTAACTTTTGTATTTGCCAAACCTAATCTCATATATTTTTTAGAAACCAAAGCATTTGGGTTACCTGGCAAAACAACTAACGCTTTGTCCACAGTAATTAAAGCATCTTCAAACTCTTTTAGATTAGATAAGGTATTTGCATAACCTAATAAAGCAGCAAAACTTTTATCATTTTCTTTTAATAAAGTTTGATAATAAACTTTAGCATCAGGATAATTTTTACTCCAAAGAAGTGATTCAGCATAATTTAGTTTTACCTCAAAATCAGTAGGGTAATCTTTTAAAAGATTTGTAAATAATTTTACAGCTTCAATAGCTTTACCATTTAAACCAATGGCTCTTCCATAACACAATCTTGCAGTTTTATTTGTAGGATAGGTTTTTAAGGTTTTCTTAAAAAAGGATTCCGCTTCTTTATACTTTCCTGTTTCTAAATAAGTAAAACCTTCTTTCATATCTTGAGAAAAACTACTTAGACATATAAAAAATAGGATAAAAAATGAAAGATGTTTAATATTCATGGGAGTTTTTTTATAATATGCAAGTTAAGCAATAGCAATTAATCATTTAACTGATTATATTGGTTTTTTGCCGAAAATTTAATTTTTTTAGAGTTTGAAAAGATATATTTGTTTAATAACTTTAAAATGTGGGATATGTTTTTAAAAATTTTAAAAAAATCTAAAAAATTTTATTTGAATGGTAAAATTAATACTTTAACTTGTAAGCGTTTTCGAAATTATATTCAATATAATTTTGATCTTGATACTAATGTTATTATCAATATTGATGAAGTTAATGAAATTGATAAAGATGGCTTAAAAGCAATAAATTCATTAATAACTATTTCTCTAAGAGAAAATAAAATGTTTTCTATTGAAGGAAGAGGGACTAAAGAAATTTATGAATATTATGATCAAGCAATAGCAATATAATTACCAATTTAAAGTAAGAATAATGATTTCATCCCTCAAATTATTAAAAAGTAAAATTAAACCGGAACAAATTTTTATGCTTAGTGTGCTTCTTGTAAATGGAGGTAATTACTTATATAATTTAATTCTAGGTAGGTATTTAGGACCAGAGAAATTTGCAGATGCAGCAATATTAATTACTTTTTTATTAGTGCTTTCTTTTGTAGCTATGACTTTTCAATTGGTTACGGCAAAGTTTTCTGTGTTATTTGAAGATAACGTTTTTTATAATTTTATATCTAAGATGTTTAAAAGCTCAACAATTGTTGGTCTTGTTTTAGGTTTAATCGTAGTGTTATTCTCAACACAATTGCAAACTTTTTTTAGAACCACTA
>JQIA01002030.1_pt1 | contig 10845 bp, 9 predicted proteins | sample 811431 | NCBI WGS metagenome assembly JQIA01 (sample SAMN02998118, study PRJNA258478) | marine sediment metagenome | biome: marine; feature: seafloor; material: sediment; isolation source: oil-polluted sediment collected from 3 locations (0.5 km, 0.7 km and 0.9 km)... | place: USA: Gulf of Mexico ... | reverse complement strand
GCATAGCCCTAAATCTGCTATCGGGAATTATAACCAACTAATCTGCAATAAGCACTCTATCCATTGGGACATCCCAGTCATTGGTTACTAAACTCTCTACATATTGAAATGACCACGCAAGGCCACAGAGTTTAGGTGAAAGTTTGTTTCCTCGCCTAAAGCTAAAATATCTATCATAAAAGCCACTACCCATTCCGAGTCGATTATTGTTTTTGTCATAAGCAACAATTGGAACAATGACAAGATCCAGTTTTTCCGCTGTTATCTTAACGGTGTTTTGTGGCTCTAGAATGTGATATTGGTTTTTATTAAGGGTGGTATTTGCTTCAAATAAGTGAAAGTCCATTTTATGTGAACCTTTGCACACCGGTAAAAACACCTTCCAACCCAGGTTTCTTGCAAGCTCTATCGTAACTTCGGTTGGAACCTCACCCTTTATTGGGAGATAGATAGCCAGGTTTCCAGGTTTTTCATTTAAAATATATTTTAACTGTTGTGATATTGTCATTGCACCAGCATCAAGATGATGCTGTTCCAGAACGAGTCGCTGTTGCTGAATTTTTTTTCTTAGTGATTGTGAACTAAGCTGATGCATTATTGTGATTGTATATTGAAATGGTTAAAGTGATTTAGAACCTGAAACTTTAGTGGATGCCCCCCACTTATGCCGCTGCAAGCTGGCAACCTTGAACCAGAGGTTCAAAGATGGGATTGCCGACTAAAACGTCAGGCTTTCCGCTCATGGCGGACATGCACACAATTTTAATGCAACAAACCCTGAGTTGTTATTAGGAACAAGGCAAATGCGCGCTCACTGGCAAACACAACAGGGGACATCCGGTATCTATTCTAGACCTGTTTCAGCAATAATTCCATCAAGCTTGTCGGTTAAATCCTCTAATCGGGAGTCCATTACCAAAGAATGACGCTTTACTTCATTATTAAGTTCAAGAAACTCATGTGCAAGGTTTAACCCAGCGAGAACAGCTATTTTATCCAAACCAACCAAACCACCACTTTCTTTTACTTCTTTCAGTTTTGACGAAAATAAATCAGCGGCTTGCCTTAAGCTATCTTTCTCTTCTTGGCTGCAAGCTACCCGAAATTCACGGCCCATAATATCAAGACTAACTGTTGAAGAACTCATGATGCACCTTGCTCCAATGCTTTTAAGCGTTTAATCATGGCCTCTACTCGCGACTTTGCTTGATCACTTCTGGCCATTAATGTTTGTCTTTCTTTCATTAAATCAGACTGCTTTAGTTTTAATGTGCGGTTGTCTTCTTTTAATTGAAGACACGTATTCACTAAACCACTGAGTCTCGCCTCAACCTCTGCAAGGCGTTGTTCTACTGAATGTAATGACGGCATGTTTTTTTCCTGCTTTTCCAGCTGAGAGCTTGCCCAGGCATTTTTATTTAAGTTCCAATATTCTGTACATCATACTATATCGTTTACAGGCTTCAAAATGATGCTTTGTATCTGTATTTTTATTTTAACTGCAATCAGCTTTCTCGGGTTAACCCCGAACTAAACATTTTGCGGAACAAGAGTCGCAATAACATGAAGCATATATTCATCAAATTCATCACCACGAAGATGAACACCATGAAGTTGTTTCGCAAGTTGTAGAAAACCAATATAAGCAGTATACGCTAACATGGCTCTATGGCGCGCTTCTTTATCTGCCATTCCCATTTCACTGAATGCTTCTCCTAAAATCTGCATTCTTCGCTTCGAAACTCTCTCTAGAACAGGTGAAACAATAGGGTGGTCCGGAGATAAAAATAATGCGCTATATACTATATGAGTCGGTAATTCCTGGCTTACCAGCTGAAATAGCTTGGTTAAACGGTTCCCCGCATTTTCATCTTGAATTTCATCTGCAGCCATTACCAAGATATCTTGTTGTTCCCACCTTTCGAGAGCTGCTGTGATCAATGCGTCACGGCTGGCAAAATGCCAGTAAAAACTACCCTTTGTTACATTGAGTTTTTTTGCCATAGATTCAATGGCAACAGATTGCACACCTGACTCAGCAATAACATCTAAGGCATTTAGTTCCCAGTCAGCAGCAGATAGTCTTGTACGTTCTTTTACATTATTGTTTTTCATTTTCACCTCAACTGCCACTACTCTGTCTAACGTGCGAGCTCAGTTTATAACCACCGCTAATAAAGAGTATTATCAATACAAATGCAAAACCAGTCGATAAACTTATCACCTGTATATCTAGCCATGTCATTCCGACCGTATCAAGTTCCTGCCATAATAAGAACAAATCATCCGAACGCCAGCGCTCCACATGGATTATGTAGCCAAAAAACAGCAAAATATCAGTCGCAATAATTGATCCAGCCTCATACATATCTCCTGTTATGGCCATTAATGGAGCAAGTGCCCAGGGGAAAAAGAAACCGGCAACTATTGGAGATTGGTAGCTCTTGTTCGATAACAGCATAAACCATCCCGGCCACAATGTCAGAAGGTAAGGCAAAAGTACTGTAGTCATATAAGTAAAGTCACTTCCATAGGTATCAAAACCAGTCAACTGACCTGAATATTTCGAACCCTCTACCACAAATGGAAAAAACTGTGCTAACACACCCCCACCATAAATAGTTGATATTTCAAGTCGAGTGACTTCACCTCCCGATATTATACATCCAAGAGCATGGAGTAATTCGTGAAAAGGTACATACACCCACCAGCCTAACGCTAATCCTATGAATAATAAAATTAGCGGACTTTTAGAGTTTTTATGGTGAGCATCAAGAATTTCATAAATAATTTTCATCCTTATATTTTACCCTCGAATGATGTTATCGACTATGAAATTTACTCTCTATTTTTCTATTTATATTCTAAAGACAGACATCCAGTTTTTGTAAAATTACTTTTTAACTACTTAAATGTTTTCTCTGATTATCGTTTGATTATTTGGCATAATTGTCTCCAAAAATTGTATCAAATTGTACGTTTGTGATGAAGTTCCCTATATTAGCTTTTAATTATGTTTTATTTGTTTATTTGGTTGTTAAATCCCTACAGAAGTTGCATTTTTATCGTACAAAGGTATACTTTGTCGCGATCCGCAAGTGCGGCCATTCCACTTTTCTTCGGAGTTATAAATGCCCCTGAATCCTGAAACAGAAGATAAAGAGCCTCGTGATGCAAGTTTGCGTCTTTCAAAACGTCTACGTGATAGTTTGAAAGCAGCAGCTGCTGTTATGGGAAGACCTCTTTACGAAGTAACAAATGAAGCCATTAATACTTATCTTGATAACTTACAGTTAACAGAAGAGTTAGATCGTTGGCGTCAGTCAGTACCAACTGAGTCCCGCAGAGGACGTAAGTCAGCATAATTACTATGCAATATTCGGTGTTCAACAGTATTAAGTTGATTTAAGCCAATATACATATGTTTTTAAGCCGCCTTTGCGGCTTTTCTTTTATCTGCTACTTATAAAACCATGCCTTCAATAAAGGATTGAAAGTCATTTGTTCAAAACTAGCCATTTACAAACCTTTTTAAGTTCTCCTTCTATCAAGCCACTGATACATTTGTCCTATGTTCAGAGTTTTCTCATTCTTTTATTCTTTTTTTACTCTACAGTTGTTTTTTCACAAAAAATACAAAGTCATGTTTATGGTCCTCAAAATGGAGACTATATTTCAAACATTCGTAGTATCCATCAATCAGAATCCGGCATTCTTTGGGTAGGAACAGGAATAGGACTTTCTAACTGGAATGGTTCAGACTGGAATCACTTAGGATTAAAAGAGGGTTTGTCTTTTGGTAGTCAATGGGATGTAATCTCTGACAACAATACAGTTTATTCTCTTGCTGGTAATCAGCTGATGCAAATTTCTGTTCACAGTTCTGACCAGGTCAGTTTTTTAAATATAGGCCTACTTAATAGTACTATTGTTATTAAAGATGCGCAGCTTGTTATCAATGAAGGCCGGCCTATAGCTGTTGTGTTATCAGACCAGGGGGAATTATTTATTTGGGATAATGTGTGGAAAAAAATCGAACTTGACCATACTGTGCAGTCATATTCAAGTAGTAATAGTCGTCTCGCTATTCTTGATAGTCAAGGAGAGATATTCACTGTCAACCTGCAAGACTACAGCTTAACTAAACTATTTGTTCAACAGAAACCTAGTAACTTTACCGATGCCCACCTTATTATTTCAGATAAAAACACATGGGTAGTTGATAGTAGAACTTCTATCATTTATCAATATACCAGCACACAGTTTAATAGGCTGGCTTTTCTTGATAATTTCAATAACGACAAAATGCCTTCCTATGCTTTGGATAAAAAAGCAGGCCTATTTCTAAGTGATGGGAGAAATATATGGCATTTTAATCAAGATGGTATAGATTTTCATATAAACAATAACAACCATATTCTAGACTCTCCAATCTCCAGCATGTTTCTTGACCGTGAAAGCCAACTGTGGGTTGGCCACCAGACAGGTCTTATTAAATATACGAATCTCAATATTAAATATTTCTCCAGCACAGATAACTTGTTAGGAAATGATATTACCTCCTTACTTGAGTTACCTGATGGACGTATTATCGTTGGTCATAGTCATGGTCTATCAATAATTGATGGTGATATTATTACTCAACACCCTTATAACGATCAATTTGATCGAAAAACTATGGACCTGGCCTACTGGCACGAAAAAGTTTGGGTTTCGTCCTATACCAGAGGTTTAATGTATTTTGATTTAAAAACACAACAGTTTTATAAAAAGGAGATCCCTCAAGGACACCTTATAACAACCGCTCTCACTATTAGTAAAGACAACACACTAATTGTTACTTCCGGTACAGCTATTTTTGAATTATTTTCAATTGATGGCACACTAAAAACACTTGCTACTGGCTTACCGCAAATCAGGCAAGTTAAAACAGACCCTGTTTTTGGTACTATTGTTATGACTCAAGCAGGTCTAAATATTAGACCTCACAAGGGGAGTCCTTATTGGATTTATTCCGATGAAGAAAAGGCCAACAATACTTTTAACTATTATCGGTCCAAATCTGGGAAAATGTGGGTTGCTACCCTTGCTGGCCCACGAATCATTGAAGACAAGGTCATCACAAAACCAGCTGGTATTACTTCTGAAATAAACTTACCTACTTTTTTCATCAGTCAAACACCAGATGAAGCTATTTGGTTTGGAACTAATAGTGGTGTTTATAAATATCACGAAAATAATATAAGCCACTTTGATAAATCTAATGGCTTTGTTGGTAAAGAAACATTTCGCGAGTCAGTTTTTGTTTCCAGTACGCACAAGCTATGGGTTGGTAGTGATTTTGGGCTTCATATATTCTCAGGCTTTACGCTTAAAAAAAACCCGGCACCTCCTATTGTTACCCTAGTTGAGGCTGCTGCTAATGGTGAGATTATCAATTTGCATAAGAATAATAAATTAGAATTGTCTAATAATTTTCTTGCTATTCGTTACCGTGCTATTTCGCTTTTAGATCATTCAAAATTAAGGGTTCAATATAAACTTGAAGGATATGAAGACCAGTGGGAAAACCTGATATATGATTCTCACAACTGGGTAAGATATGCTGCTTTACCTCCAGGTACTTTTATATTTAATCTACGAGCATCAAATTCTAGGGGAGAATGGTCTAACATTATCAAGAGCAGCCCTATTATAATTTCAAAACCTATCTGGAATAGGCCATGGTTTTATCTTTTAGGTATCCTTCTTCTAATTCTAATTATTATTCTTCTACAGCGCTTTAGTTTAATGCGGAGTTATTCTTTACGACTGAGTAAAGATGTTAGTGCAAGAACAATTCAACTGGAATCTTCACAACGTAGCTATGAACACCTATATCAACGTGTCGTAGCAGTACTTAGCTCAATATCAGAAGGAGTCATTGTCACTGATTTAAGTAAAAGAATTCTTACTGTTAACCCAGCCGCAGAAAATATATTATTACTTCACACAGAACAGATGATAGGCAGAAACCTGGAAGATATTATAATTCCAAAATCTATATCTCGTGCGTTTCAACATCTCATTGAACACCCTGAAAAAGGTGGCATATGCATGATAGATCTCAAAACCACAGGAAATACTGAACGAAGAGTTGTTCTTGATGCTTCACGGTTTGATAATGATGAAACCGGAATGGTTTGGGTTATTCGGGATATCACACAAGAAGAAAAGGTTGCAGCAGAGTTAAGAAAAGCAGAAAAGCTTGAAGCTGTAGGTATGTTAGCTGGTGGGCTTGCTCATGATTTTAATAATTTACTATCGGTTATGCTGGGTAATGTCTCATTGCTCGGTGTTTCTGAAGAATTATCTAACGCAAATCGTAAGTTTGTCAATGAAACGGAAAAAGCCATTTTAAGAGCTCGTGACCTAACACATAGATTGTTAACGTTTTCAAAAGGAGGCTCACCTGTGAAGCGGCTGGCAAGCCTTGATGAGCTTTTAAGAGAATCAGCATCATTTATTTTATCTGGATCAAACTGCACTGTAGATTTTGATATTCAAGATAACCTCTATCATGTCAATATTGATTCTAGTCAAATAAATCAGGTCATCAATAACCTGCTCATTAATGCCACTCAATCGATGCCAAATGGCGGCCGTATAAATATTAAAGCAATTAATATAGAGTCTGCTCCTGACCCATTGCCTGATAATCCTTACGTCAACATTATTATTTGCGACCAGGGCTCAGGTATTCCGATTGATATCAAAGACAGGATTTTTGATCCGTTTTTTACGACAAAAAGCAGTGGTAATGGACTAGGACTCGCATCTTCATATACTATTGTTGCTAATCATGATGGTATGTTAACCCTTGATGATGTCTATACAGGTGGAGCCTGCTTTCATATATACCTACCTGCTGCTGATGAAAAACAGGAAACAACTAAAATACAGTCACGACAGATAAATACCGGAAATGGACTAGTTCTCATTATGGATGACCAAAAAAGTGTTATACGTATCCTTTCTGCGCAGCTTAAAAACCTTGGGTATGATGTAATAAGTGCTTTAGATGGAGAGTCAGCTATTGATATGTTTTCCAACCAACAACTCAAAGGCTGTGCTCCTGATTTACTTATTTTTGATTTAACGGTACCCGGCGCTATGGGCGGCATTGAAGCATTACAAGTGCTACGGTCACGCTATAATAACTTTAAAGCTATTGTTTCAAGTGGTTATAGTCAGGACCCGGCAATGGCGAACCCTAAGAAATTTGGTTTTGATGAAGTTCTTCCAAAACCTTATAATCTAACTCAGTTAAGCCATGTTATCGAGAGTTTAACAATAACAGAGTAAATTTTGTGGAAAATAAAACATTTGAAGTGGTCTTTAGAGGAAAGATTGTCAAAGACGCAGATCCTCAAGAAGTTAAATCTAAATTAGCTCTTTTGTTTAAGTGTCCCGTTGCTGCAATTGATAAGCTATTTGTTGGTGGCCGTGTAGTTATAAAAAAGAAACTAACTCACGATATTGCCCATAAATACAGAAAAGCTATAAAACATGCAGGGGCAATCACTGTTGTTGTAGATGCCGGATTTAAACAAGTAGTCCCTCCTCCATCTTCACAAATACAAGCTGTTACTGAAGTATCTAATTTAAGGCCTACAAAGCAGGATTTTCCCCCACAACATGATATTAAGGGGTCTGATACATTGTTAGCTGATGCTGGGGCTATAATAACGGTTCAAGTTAAGATTCCTGAGCCCTCAATCGATATTTCGGGCCTATCTCTTGCTGAACTTGGCGCATTAATAGATGAACCAGTAAAAACCACGACTCTTGATCTTAATATTGACCAATTCACCTTAGACTCTCCAGGCAGCATTATTGATAAAGTAATAAAAGTGGATGCACCTAAAATCAATATTAGTAACTTAGGGCTTTCAGAATTAGGTTCAGAGTTTGATAAAAAAGTCGAAATTAAAGTTGCAGATATTGATATTTCTGAAATTGATTTTGCCAGTGATGATGGCCCTATCGATAAGACAAAACCTGTCAGCCCCTTAATAATCGATACGAGTCAAATCAAACTAAAAGACAATTGATTTTTATTGGTTTTTATTCACGACTTCCTTAAGTGTATTTTGCAACTACCTCATATGATGCTATATACTTATATCAAAATTTAAGCACTTTATAATTTAAGAAGCGTAAACTCATGTATTTGTACCGTGATAATCTTAAACGTTTGCTTAATTGTATAATTTAAGAGAGGAAGCACCACCTTAACTCTTCACTTTTTATCAATAGTCAAAACAACTGACTGTTGATGCTTTTTATTGATGCTTTGGCTTTTTCTATTTAATATTTATTTTATATCGTCTGGATACTATATTTTTATGAACTCAAATACATGGACAGAAATATTACATGTTCTTGCACATGACTTTGATGAGCAACAAATGAATATGTGGGTTCATCCATTGCAAACAGAACAAACAGGGCTCGTGTTACGCCTTCTTGCGCCTAATGAACATGTGAGAGATTCTGTAGAAACAACTTTTCTTAAACGTATTTCTTTTATAGCCAGTAAACAAAACCCGCCTATCGAAATTCAATTATCTATTGGCACTTTACGACAAAAGATTGAAAGCTTAACTGAAACATCAAATACAGAAGAAGTCATTGAAAGCAATCTCGATAGTCGCTATAGATTTGAAACATTTGTTGAAGGTAAATCTAATCAAATGGCACGTGCTGCTGCTAAGCAAGTAGCAGAAAACCCAGGTACTGCGTATAACCCTCTGCTTCTTTATGGTGGAACTGGTCTAGGTAAAACACATTTACTTCATGGCATAGGTCATTATATTTTAGAAAATACACCTGGTGCTACTGTTGTATATCTTCAGTCCGAAGTTTTTGTTAACGGTATTGTTAATGCTATTCGGCAAAGAACCATTGATGAGTTTAAAAACAAATATAGAAATGTTACAGCATTACTAATTGACGATATTCAGTTTTTAGCTGGTAAAGCCAGATGTCAGGAAGAATTCTTTCATACCTTTAATTCATTGATGAATGGAAGACAGCAAATTGTTTTAGCTTGTGATCGTTATCCTAAAGAAATCGAGGGTCTGGATGATAGGCTTAAATCCCGGTTTGGTTGGGGCTTAAGTGTTGCAGTAGAACCACCAGATTTCGAAACTAGGGTTGCTATTCTTTCACGTAAAGCAATAGAACAGGGCGCTGAGTTAACAGACGAAGTCAGTTATTTTTTGGCGACTCGGTTAAGGACTCATGTTCGTGATCTTGAAGGTGCTCTTAATGTGTTAATTGCACACTCTCGTTTTTTAGGTCGTGAAATTACTGTAGATTTTACTAAAGAAGCACTTCGTAATCTTATCGCTGTACAAGACCGTTTGGTTACTGTTGAACGAATTCAAAAAATTGTTGCTGAATATTATGGTATTCGCGTAAAAGACCTGCTTTCAAAAAGGCGAACAAGACTTATTACCCGGCCGCGTCATATGGCTATGTGGTTGGCTAAAGAATTAACGGATCATAGTCTTCCAGAACTTGGGAATGCATTTGGTGGAAAAGATCATACAACTGTATTAAGTGCATGCAGAAAAATGGATTCATTATTTGAGACTGATGCCCGTTTGGAAGAGGATAGAGAAAATTTAATTCGTCAGTTAACCGGTTGAATTTGTATCGCTTTTTACGCTAAGATAGGACTAATATGTTTCATTAAACTTTCGTGCTAAATTGAGCTGTGAATAAAGCTTTACTAAGTTTGTGGATAAGTTGTGTATAAAGCTGTGGATAATAGTTATCCAGAAGTTATCCACAGCTTATTCAATGTTTTAATGACAACTGTTTTTTAATGTAACATCATGATATATAACATTAATTTATAGTTAATCCTGTTTCTAACAGCGCTAACTATAACTATTTAATATATAATATAAGGTAATATAAAGATGCGATTCAGCATAAACAGAGAAAAATTACTTCAACCTCTTAGCCTGGCAGCAAGTGTTGTTGAAAGAAGGCAAACAATGGCTGTGTTGTCTAATTTGCTTGTTATTGTAGATGGTGGAAAGTTATCTTTTACTGGAAGTGACTTAGAAGTTGAAATTATTTCTCATGTTTCTGTTGATGAGTTCGAAAATGGAACAACAACAGTACCAGCAAGAAAATTATTAGAAGTTATAAAAAACCTACCTGATGGTGCTCTTGTACATTTTGAAGTTAAAAATAATAAAGCCGTTGTTAAATCAGACAAAGCACGCTTTTCATTAGCATGCCTTGATTCAGATAGTTACCCATTATTAGAACCTGATAGTTTTCACAATTCTGTTGATTTACCCGTATCAGAATTTAAAACTGTTCTTGATAAAACTGCCTTTTCTATTGCATTACAAGATGTTCGTTTCTTTTTAAATGGACTTCTTTTTGAATTTAAAGAAAGTAGGTTAAGATGCGTAGCGACTGATGGTCATAGACTGGCAGCTGCAGATATGGAATCTGAAATTTCCATTGAACAAGAAAAATCAGTCATTGTTCCACGCAAAGGTGTTTATGAAATACTCCGTTCTATTGATGGAGTTAGTGGTACTGTTCAAATTTCATTAAGCCCTAACCATATCCAATTAAGACGCGAAGGATTAATTTTAACCAGTAAACTTATTGATGGTCAGTTTCCTGATTATAAATCTGTTATACCAGCCTATCCTGAATTAGAAGTTCTTGTTAACAGGTCTGATATGATTAATGTTTTACGTCGTGCCGCTATTCTTTCCAATGAGAAATTTAGAGGTGTACGTGTTGAGATTGACCAAAACCTTATGACAG
>JQIA01002029.1_pt1 | contig 10845 bp, 8 predicted proteins | sample 811431 | NCBI WGS metagenome assembly JQIA01 (sample SAMN02998118, study PRJNA258478) | marine sediment metagenome | biome: marine; feature: seafloor; material: sediment; isolation source: oil-polluted sediment collected from 3 locations (0.5 km, 0.7 km and 0.9 km)... | place: USA: Gulf of Mexico ... | reverse complement strand
TAAAAAGGATGATTGATCTGCACTGCCACCTGCTACCGGGTATTGATGACGGGCCTGCCACCTTAGAGCAAGCCATGGAACTGTGCGAGATAGCCGTGCAAGAGGGTACTACCCACGCAATTTGTACGCCCCACATCCACTCGGGACGCTGGAATAATACCCGGCAAATAATTGAACAGCATTGCAATAAGTTTCAACGTGAGCTGGAGCGCAGAGCCATACCCCTTCACTTAGGTTTTGCCGGTGAAGTGCGCTTAAGTGAACAGATCATGACCCAGGTCGAAAACAATGAAATACCCTACTACGGTAAAGTCGACGGCTATCATATTATGCTGCTGGAATTCCCCCACGGTCATATTATCCCCGGTAGCGACAAGCTGGTGAGGTGGTTATTAAACAGAAAAATTCGCCCTCTCATTGCCCACCCCGAACGCAATAAACAGGTAATGAAAGATGTTGATCTTCTCCTGCCATTTATTGAGGCAGGGTGCTGGCTACAAGTGACGGCCGGTTCAATAGTCGGTGACTTTGGTAGCCAGGCAATGGCAGTGGCGCGTGAGTTGTTAGAGGGCGATAAGGTAATGGTTGTTGCCAGTGATGGGCACAATAACCAGGTCCGGCGCCCCAGTATGAAAAATGCCTATGAATTTATCACGGCAGAATATGGCGAGGAATGCGCCCGGCGCCTGACAATTACAGCCCCGGCAAGGCTGGTTGCGAAGCAATTTAAAAATAGTTAAAGGTGTTTAGCGCTAAAAATAACCTTTTGTTCAATAATTGGCGAAGTAGGCTTTGTGCATAACAACACTCTTGGATTAAGGCAGTGGAGGGCGGCTGTCTTCCCAAATATTGTTAAATGATGACTTAAGAAATCGGATACGAAGTATTTAAGTTACTAGAAGAAAAACCTAAAACCAGCCAGTGTGAATTGGGTGTGAGACTGGAAGGCCTTGTGGCTAGAAATTGATGAGTTGAAGGCTGTGTTGGAATGTTGATGGGTAGTGTGATGGATCTTGCCGGTATTTGATTGCGTTTGTTCTGTGCGGCGCGATTACTGTTAAGTAGTTTAATTATGGAATAAAAATTTCTTTGAATCTACGTCATGATTTAGTTAAGAGTTTTCTTGGTGTTGGTAGCATGTATATGCTGTCTATACCAGTCGGGTTATTAACAAGCATAGTTTTAGCGCGTACTTTAGGGCCGGCTGCTTTTGGTCAATATGCGTTTTTAATGTCTTTACTTGCCCTACTGGTATTACCAGTAGTTGGTGGATTGCCACAATTGCTGACAAGGGAAGTGGCCGGTTTTGTTCAGTCCAAACAATGGTCCCTGTACTGTGGTGCGGTTCGCGCTGCTCATATTTGGGTGTTGTTATTAGCTGCTTTGGTGCTTGTAGGTTACTGGATTACTGGGCCGTTAATTGGTTTGATTCCCCAATCGGGTAAGTGGGCATTACTGACGATTGTGGTGATATTGGTGCCGCTACAGGGCCTGAATGCAGTGCGAAATGGCACAATTAAAGGCTTGGGTTTTCCAGCTCTAGCTGAGTTGCCTATGCAGATCGTTCAGCCGTTACTTCTTTTAGCTGCAGTGGGTAGCTTGGCAGCTTTAAGCACCGTCACCGTAGCTAACGCGCTATGGGCACAGGTTGGTGTGACAATCTTGTCTTTTGTTCTGGCGAGTATCCTTTTTTACAGGGTTCGGCCGAATATGTCACTTAAACAGGTGCCTGAATATCGCAATAAGGTTTGGATGTTGGCTCTATTACCCTTTGGTGTCGCAGCCTTCGTCGGGAGTTTCAATGGGCAGATTGGCACTATATTGCTAGGTGTCTTTGGTACAGATGAGGGTGTGGCTGCTTTACGAGTTGCCGAGAGAGGTGGGCAGTTAGTTTTGTTATCGCTAACTTTAGTGAATATGGTGATTTCACCCCACATAGTAAGAGCTTATCAGAAGGGGGATATGGCGAGTTTACAAAAATTATCACAGAAATCTGCTCGGTATGCATTTTTAATCGGATTGCCTATTGGTTTGGTACTTGTTGGTTTTGGGAAAGTGATAATTGGACTGGCATTTGGTGCAGAATATTCGGAGGTTGCATATTTGCCAATGGTTGTTCTTGTTGCTGGTTATTTGTTTCACTTGATGGCTGGATCGGCAGGCGTTCTATTACTGATGACTGGCTACGAAAAGTTGACTTTACGAGCGCAATGTTTAGGTCTAATAGTGATGGTTGTTCTTTCTCTGATACTGATACCTTCATTACAGGCGCTTGGTGCAGCAATTGCTACAACAGGTGGGGTAATTGTTTACACGGTAGCGCAGGCGCTTTCAGTGGCACAACGCTTGAATATTCGACCAGGAGTTTTTTGAAAAAATGCTCAATTGCTGAATGGAGATAGAGTGTTTTTGAAGTTTATTTAATTGATTTATACAAAAGGCGGTACTAATTCTGTCAATTTTAATTATGAAGCCTGTTTTTAATGAGGCAGTTACAGATTTAAGTAGTTTAGGTATCAATGTTGAAAATTCTTCTTCACCAGGTACTCAAGGTTATGCTGTTATATCTGGGCGTTCTAATGCTCGGTGGTGGTTGATCCCGCTGGACAGCGGTAGAGTAACTGTCAGCGGCTTAGCTTTATTTCAGCCTTTATTGATTACTGCGCGCATTTTGAAATACTCCTCGTGTGTATTAAGTCTTCTTGGCATGAATTTTTTGATGACAAGGCGAAAAATTTATCTCGGTGGGGAGTCTAGCCTGGGTGTTTATTTCCCCGGTCTGGCGCAGCCTATATATGCCTATTTTACTGGCACAGACAGTCCACATCGTAAGGTGGCTGTACAGGTGATGGACACTAAGGGTCGTATTAAAGGTTTCGCAAAATTAAGCTGCAATCCAAAAGTGAGGATTTTGCTAGAGCATGAAACGGAAATATTACAGCAAGTTAATTCCTTGCAATTGAAAACTGCACACATACCACAAGTGCTGTATTCAGGCGTGCAGGGCGAGGGGTATTGCCTTCTGACAGATACCAAAAAAACATCATTGACTCGAAGTGTGACAACATTCGGGGCAGTTCACCGTGATTTTTTGAGGGAGCTAGCGAACGTGACCAATCAGCTTCCAATATCAGCTGCAGATCTGGCCATAGCATTTGGGTGCCGTGTTGAGTGCTTAAAAGGGCGAGTAGATCAAGCCTGGATGGAACGGTTACAGAGGGCAGTACGGACCTTGGCAGAGGAGGGTGGTTTGCTGATACCCCAATGCCTAAGCCATGGTGACTTTACACCTTGGAATACTTTTATCAGTAATGGCCGCTTATACGTATTTGATTGGGAATACGCTGAGGAGGTGGCCTCACCCGGCAACGATATTATCCACTTTGTACTTAATCAGCCACGGTTGCGGGGTAAAACTACTGAGCAAAAAGTGAGTCGTGCTCTCGATCTACTCGTTGAGCCCTGGACTGGACTGGATCGTAAGCTTGCGCCGTCTTTGCTGTTTATATATTTACTTACTCAAGTATTGCTGCAGGTCGAACGTTTTCCGGACGGCGAAGGGCAGCTTAAGGCATGGGATGGCGCAGAGGAACAGGCGACTATGTTGGATGAGTTACAGGCGGTAATGGCAGGGCTATTAGTGTGAGTCGACAATATCATATCGCCACGGTTGTATTAAATTACAATAGTGCATCAGATGTTGAAGTATTGTTGCCACAGCTCTTGGCTCAGGTGGGTGTTAAGCATACGGTGATTATTGTCGACAATGAATCGTCAGTGGTCGATGTGCATAGGTTGGCAGACTGTTTTTCTCGGAATTGCGTGGAGGGTATTGTAGGCACTCCTGCAGAGGTCGATGTGAAAATTACATCGCAAATCCAGGATTCTGGCGCGTATTTAGTTTTGAGCAATGAAAACCGAGGTTATTCTGCTGGTAATAATATCGGCATTAGGGTTGCTGAGGCGCTAGAGGCTGATGCTGTACTCATTGCCAATCCTGATATACGGATCGAAGACTCTAATTACCTTATGGGTCTATCCCAAGAGCTTTTTACTGATGAGAAAAACTGCATCGTTGCTTCACGTGTAGTTGGCCTTGATGGTCAGGATCAAAGCCCTCTTCGCGAACCCGAATTCTGGGAAGAATTCCTTTGGCCACGCTTCTCGCTAGGTCGCCACCTTAGTAGGCCTGTGTCGTATATATTGCCCATTTTAGAGCGAGAGCCAATGGTCGTACCCAAGGTGTCTGGGTGTTGTTTAATGTTAAGTTTAAAGTTTTTAAAAACCGTAGGGAAATTGGACGAAAATGTTTTTCTCTACTGTGAAGAGCCGATTCTATCAGCCCAAGTATACAAACAACATGGGCATATTATTTTTGTACCTGAGCTCACTGTAACGCACGCACATCAGAAAAGTAAAAAAGGCCATGCTAGTCGCAATATGCTTTTGTTTATCAAAAGTAGGAAATATTACTTAAAACACTACAGTTCTTATGGGGTGGTGAAACGTTCGGCTCTTTATACTTCGTATTCGACTTTAAGGTTGTTGCATTTTATAAAGTTATTATGGAATAAAGCCGTTTGTTAGACTTGCGTGTTCCAGTAATAGAATTTCATAGATTATGAAGCTAAATAAAGCAATGAGGAATAATTATCCATGAGAGTTATACACATCGTTCATGGCAAGGCAAATCCCGCTAGTCATAACGGTATTTCGCGGGTGGTTTATCACCTGAATAAAGAGGAAAAACTCCAGGGTTGTAATAGTGAAATATGGGCATTAGTTGACGGTGTTAAATCGCATCACACGCATGTTCGGGATGAATTTGTTACTGTTGAATGTTACCCGCGGGTTTGGCTACCACTCGGTAAGCATGAAATCATTAATGACTTACTTGCGCAGAAGGAGACGATTGACCTTGTGCATTTTCATCTTATCTGGTTTTACGATAAAAACATCATTGCAAAGGCAGTTAAAAAAGCTGGGTTGCCCTTTATTATCACGACACATGGAACTTACTCTACGAATCATGCCTATACAGGAAAACGCCTTTTGGCAAAATGGTTGTTCGAGTGTGATTATTTGAATATGGCTGATGAGATTCATACTCTCAATCGAGAAGAGGGTACAGGTCTTCAAAAATATGGATATCGAGGGAATAGTTTCGTAGCCTACAATGGAATCGATAGAAATGAAATACCTAGCAAGCGCCGCAATGATGTTTTTGCCGAAAAACCTTATGCGGACAAGATCAAATTAATTTGGGTGGGTGTGTTGCGTGAAGATAAGAACTTACGCTCACTTATACAAGCGGTAGCCATGTTGCCTATGGAGCTGCGTAAACGCTTCGTATGTATATTAGTTGGACCTGACTATAAGGGTAATGCAGCGAAATATGCAAAGCTCGCTAGTGAACTGGGCTGTGGTTCTAATTTCGATTGCATAGGGCCTTTGTACGATCAAGATAAATACGATGCTATAGCAAGTGCGGATGTATATGTGATGCCTTCTTTTTCTGAGGGCTTCTCGATGGCGTTGTTGGATGCTATGGCGTGTGCTAAGCCGAGTCTGCTTACAAGTGGTTGTTCGATGAACTACTTTTATAGTGATAATTTTTATGTGCGTTGTGAACCCTATGCTCAGGATATTATGCGCGGTATAAGTGAAGTTTTTTCGCGACAAGAAGATTGGCCTGAAATGGGGGGGAATGCACAAAACTTGGTTGATAATACATTATGCTGGAATTCCATCGCTCAGACGATGATGCTTAACTATCAGCGTATTACCTCGAGTGAAAGCTAATGTGGTCTGACATTCAAAGTAAAGCCGTAGGTGATGTCTTTGGGGCGTTGAATGCTGCAGGATTTACCTGGGCAATTATTGGTGATTATTCTGGTTTGCCGGAATACAACCCTTCAAAAGATATCGATTTAATCATTGATAAGCATCAAATGGATAAAGCGATAAAATTGATTTTTGATGTTATGAAAGTCAATGGGTTTAGCTACTGTAATAAAAATAAATTCGAGTCAATGCTCTGTTGTGAATTTTATTTAATTTCGGAAGGTGGAACAGAGACAATTAAGATCGATGTTTTGTACGGTTTTGTATGGCGCGGGGCGGTACTGGTAGACACTACGGACTTTTTGATCAACGCAGCAGTTTACAACGGATTGCCAGTACTAAATGAACTGCTAAATGGTTTTCTGTTATGGCTTAAGCCACTAATTACTGGCGCTGGGGTGAAGGATAAATATCGAATACAAATCATGAAGGCTATTACCGACAATCCGACAGGTTTCTTTAGATTGTTGGAGGATAAAATCGGTATACAGTTGGCGATGGAAATCTGGGGTGTTTTAGAGCAAGGCAAGCTAGAGGATACAATTAAATTCCTCCCTAATGTAAGACGAGCTGGGTGGATAACGGCTTGCAAGCGAAACGTAATTAAGACTCTGTCATCCACGATAGAGCACGGTGTTCGTACTATAGTTTTGCGCTTGAAAAGAAGCCCCGCTTCTATGCTGGCTATAGTTGGTCCAGACGGTGTGGGTAAAACAACTTTTATCAATCTACTGAAGAAAGAGTTATCCCGTGTTTTAGTTAAGGATGAAGATGCCTTTCGAGTACAACATTTTCGCCCCCATTTACTGCCAAATATTAAGCAGCTGCTTTCAGGTGCCGAGTACAGGCAGGTAGATGAAGAGTTCAGCTGTCCGCATCGAGCAAAACCTGTGGGTACCATTAGTTCCTGTCTACGATTGTCGTATTACTGGTTGGATTATGTGGCAGGTTATTGGATGAGTATTCGTCGACCTTGTACTAGAGGAGCGATTTGCATTTTTGATAGATATTTCTACGATTTTATTGTCGATCCCCGTCGCTCTAGACTCGATTTGCCAATGTGGCTGCGCTTTTTCTTTTTAAAGCTAACGCCACAGCCCGACCTAGTATTCTTTTTAGATTGCGATGCTGATATTGTCTATGGTCGTAAACAGGAGCTTAGTCGTGATGAAATAGCTCGGCAGTTGGTGGCCTACCGTGAGTTGGCAGTAGCTTATCCTGAACGTTTTATATGCCTGGATGCGAGCCAGCTTCCAGAGGTTTCATGTCAGCTCGCCGTGCGAGTGCTGGTTGAACGTTCGTTTCAGGTTTTGTGAAAATGCGGCCGTTGTTGAGTATTCGCAAAAACAGCATATTTGTACTGTTTTTGGTGTTATTACTGACTACTGAATTTTATTATATTGAAGTAGGTGCTGGTGTTGCGCGCGTGTATCACTTTCTTGCGGTGATGGTGGTTTTTTTATTTCTAGCTGCTGTGCCCAAGCTTTTTAAATCTAAAGTGTTTTTTAGTTTATTGCTTTTTTTTGTAGTCAATATTTTTACTGCAGTCCTGTCAGATCATCCAGGCCAAGCTTTTGCCAGTTTAACTTCATTTGCAGCAAATATTGCCATTGTCATGGCTGTAGCATTATTACTGGTTACAAATTGGATTTCTATAGAGTGCGTTACCAAAATAATTTTGATGGTGACTATTGCCAGCATCATCTGGTGCCTCATTCAAATAGCTGCTTATCGAATGGGGTTTGTGTTAGCGCTTTCTGAGCAACAACAAGCGCAGATTTTTATCGGTTATGGGCCTGCATTTCGAACTGAAGCTAACACCTTTGGAAAGTTTTTGGTTTTTCCTATCCTATTTTTTCTCCCATTGTTAATACGTAGTTATCGAGACACACGTTTACGTTTCTTCTATCTCCTTATGCTCGTAGGAGTCTTATTTAGCTTTACGCGTACTGCCATCGTTGGCATTCTTGCTGGTGTTTTATTTGCGTTCTTTTGGCACTCTATCCAGGGTCGGTTCGTCATGGTTTCCTCGCGTATGGTGCTCATCGCGATACCTGTAGTTGTTTTACTTGGACTGACCGCAAGTGGTGCGCTTCCTGTTAGTGATTACACAAGACATAAGCTAGATACTTTATTCATCGAAGAAGAATGGACGGAAGGTGGTTCTTCCGCGTACCGACTTGAATCGATGGAAGCGGTTATTGCTTCGGCATTAGCCGATGATAAAAAAATGATTCTAGGTAATGGCTGGGGGCAAACCTTTGTTTATATCCGCGGTTTAAAAGTTCAGGCTGGTGGTGCAGATACAATTAATATATTGGGCTACGCAGGGCTTGTTGGAGTTGTGTTTTATTTCCTCTACACTCTGATTTTCATAGGTACGCTGGCTAGGGTTGCACGCCATTGCTCCGACCCAGACCTTGCCATGTTTGCGGAAGGGCTTCTCTTTGCCGCAGTTGGCATGTTTGTAACGGCTCAAATGAGTGGGTACTTAATCGCTCCAGAATACTACCTTTTACTTGGGGCGGGTATTTACACGGGCTTGGCACAAAAGCAGTTATATCGGCGGGGTGTTTTCCCGTGAAAGGACATAAATTATTAATATCGGCCTATGGTTGTGAGCCCAATAAAGGTTCAGAGCAGGGCGTTGGTTGGCATTGGGTATTACAACTGGCGAAACTTGCTGAGCTCGTAGTGATCACTCGAAGTAACAATCGTGACTCTATAGAGTCAGCTTTACCAGATGCATTAAAGCCCCGGATTTGTTTCGTGTATTATGATCTACCTCCATCTATCCTGCGCTTTAAGTCTAAAGAAAAAGGCCTCTACCCCTATTATTTACTCTGGCAATGGGGGGCTTACCGCCGTGCCCGCAAGCTGGTTGATGAGCAGTCTTTCGATTACTCTATGCACCTGACTTTTGGTAGTTTATGGATGCCAACTTTCATGCATCGCTTACCGTTGCCTTTTATCTGGGGGCCGGTTGGTGGTGGTGAGGCCGTGCCCTGGCCCCTAATATCTAGTCTGCCATTACGTAGTCGACCAATCCAGTATTTACGTTACGGCTTGATGGCTACCTTTCGTTTTAATCCTCTATTGATTGGTGTGACACGTCGCGCACGTATTATCCTGGTGCGTACAACAGATACAGCACGGCTAATACCAACACAACATGCTTTCAAGGTACGTGTCGTACTTGAAACTGCTGTTGATGAACAGTGGCTGACCATGCCACCTATGGTGAAGCACTGCAATAGTAATGAGGATGCCGTTCAAGTGATCTACACAGGGCGCCTTATGGCGATTAAGAATGTGGCTGTTGTGATTAAAGCCGTCGCTATTGCTCTGCGTAATGGTTTCCATTTGAAGTTGCAAATTGTAGGTGGTGGACCCATGCGTGAGGCGCTACAAGAGCTTGCCAATGTTGAGGGTATCGCAGATCAAGTGACATTTACTGGTGTCGTTACCCAAGCTGATGTAATCGACGCGCTACGGATAAGTGACATTTATGTAATGCCCAGCTTGAAGGAAGGGGGGGTATGGTCGTTAATGGAAGCTATGTCATTAGGGTTGCCAGCGGTGTGTATTAATACCTCCGGCATGGCGGTAATTACAGATGCTGATTCAGCCGTGTTGGTAGAACCACATTCAAGCAACAAAATCGTCGAAGATTTCGCGCACGCTTTACAGAGCTTGGCAAAATCTCCCGCAAAACGGCAGCAGATCGGCAATCAGGCGCGCCAGCGTATCCAGTCTCATTTTCGTTGGCAGCATAAGGGTGACTTTATGGCGGCCCTGTTTGATGAGCTGGGTAGGGAAGGGGAATGATCATCTTCGCCCACCTGCTCAATGACCGCTCTGGTAGCCCCAAAGTGTTGTGTTCAGTCATTTCCTCACTATCAAAGCAGGGTGACGGTTCGCGCTTGTTTGTGGGCAGTGATGGTGCGGGGTGTTTGAATGAGATGAGTGTGAATATTAAGCGCTATTGGTATTGGCACGCACCTTATCGTCTGCTCACATTATTCACCTATTTCTTTAGCCAATTACTCCTTTTTTTTCGGCTGCTGTGCGCTCGCGATATTGAGCGCAATGCATTGGTGTATGTGAATACCTTGCTACCTTTTGGGGCTGCCTTGTATGGTTGGATTACCCGAAGGCGGGTGGTTTACCACTTGCACGAGGTGTCCATTAGCCCTGCGCCATTACGCTGGTTACTGACTTCCATTGCGCGTTTCACCGCTAGTGATCTGGTTTACGTCTCCGATTTCCATCGCAGCTGTTTACCTATCGGCAATGTTTCGGCCCACACCATTCACAATGCTTTGGATTCTTCTTTTCTTGTTAATGCAGATCAGTGCCGTTATCTTCATCGCCGCGACGGGATTTTTACTGTACTGATGTTGGCATCGTTACGTGACTATAAGGGAATACCAGAGTTTATGAGCATGGCGGGTTGCTTGCTTGGTCGTACAGATTTTCGCTTTGAGTTGGTATGCAATGACGACGAGGCGGCGATTGAACGCTATTTTGCACATAAACCAGTACCTGCAAATGTTACTATTTTTCCCCGTACTAATCGGCCTGAAAGCCACTATGCGTTGGCTAGCCTGGTGTTAAACCTGTCACGCCCCAATCAATGCGTGGAGACTTTTGGTTTAACCTTACTCGAGGCCATGGCCTATGGGGTGCCTGTGATTGCCCCTCCAGTGGGTGGACCCACTGAGATTATTACAGACGGTGTGGAGGGTTATTTGGTTTCATCGTATGAGGTTGAGCGTATAGCCGAGTTAATTGTGTCACTGGCTGATGATGAAAATAAAGCTTTGCAGCTCTCTAGCAACGCGCGATCTCGATCAAAAGACTTTACCCCGCAACAATTTGAGCAGCGGCTGCGGCAGCTTATAGGTGATCAAGTTTAAGTGAGTAAAAAAATAGCGATTATTGGCACCGTTGGTATCCCCGCGCGATACGGTGGTTTTGAAACCCTGGCCGATTACTTGA
>JQIA01002026.1_pt1 | contig 10862 bp, 4 predicted proteins | sample 811431 | NCBI WGS metagenome assembly JQIA01 (sample SAMN02998118, study PRJNA258478) | marine sediment metagenome | biome: marine; feature: seafloor; material: sediment; isolation source: oil-polluted sediment collected from 3 locations (0.5 km, 0.7 km and 0.9 km)... | place: USA: Gulf of Mexico ... | reverse complement strand
ACTCAACCTAACAATTGGTTATCAATTTTTGGCGGTCCTGCTTGGCACTGGGAACCTCGTCGACAACAATATTACCTGCATAATTTTTTAGAGAGCCAACCGGATCTTAATTTTCATAATCTTGAGGTTCAAAAAGCGAGTTTGGATAATGTTGAATTTTGGTTAAAGCGTGGAGTCGATGGTTTTCGATTAGATGCCATAAATTTTTGCTTTCATGATTCAGAGTTAAAAGATAATCCTCCTAAACCAAAAGACAAAAGAGAAGGACGCGGGTTTAGCGAAGATAATCCCTATGCTTATCAGTACCATTATTATAATAATACTCAGCCTGAAAATATTGAATTTATCAAAAAGATTCGAACACTACTAAACGAATATCCAGGCTGTGTCGCACTAGGAGAAGTATCTTCTGAAAATTCGCTTGATACTATGGCTGAGTATTCTAAAGGTAATGAGCGACTTCATATGGTGTACAGTTTTGAGTTGTTAACCGATGATTTTTCTGCAAAATATATTAGAGAAACAATAGAAGCGCTTGAAGAAAAAATGGATGATGCGTGGCCTTGTTGGGCTTTTAGTAATCATGATGTTAAACGTGTTGCCAGTCGATGGCTTGGTGAAGAACAGTCTCAAACTAAAGCAAAATTATTTTCTGCATTACTATGCTGTTTACGCGGTAGTGTCTGTAGTTATCAAGGTGAAGAGTTAGGTTTAACTGATGTAGAAATAGAGTTTAAAGATTTACAAGATCCGTATGGCATTACTTTTTGGCCTAATTTTAAAGGGCGAGATGGTTGTAGAACACCAATGCCTTGGGATGAAACGCAATCGCAAGCGGGGTTTTCAGAAGGAAAACCCTGGCTACCTATTCCTGAAAAACATAAGAATGAATCGGTAAGTTTACAGCTAAATAAAGAAACATCAGTGCTTAAAAGTTTTCAAAAACTTATAGCATGGCGTAAAACTCGTCCGGCATTGATTAATGGGACTGTTGAGTTTATTGATGTGCCGGAACCTATTTTAGCTTTTAAGAGAGACGTTGAGGAGCAGCAGCTAGATTTATTTTTTAATCTGTCGAGTGAAGAGCAAGTTGTAGACATAAATAATGTCAATGCAACTCTGTTATCAAAAACATTAGATAAAGGGCTCGAACTTTGTGCCGGAAAAATAAAAGGTAATAAATTAGTTCTTCCGCCTTTTTCGATGTGTGTATTTGATGGCAAATAACAACGAAAAATTAAATTTAATTGCGCTAATGAATTATGAATACGTATGCATAAAATTGTGCGAAGGCGGTATACATGATTATTATAGGCTTAAGCATTTCATTTCCGTTTTGACGTGTGGAGTAGAACGAATTAAAACAATAATAAAACGAGTATTTTAACTTAAATAATTTAACACTAATAAATATTGCTAATTTTTTGAAGGAGAAGATAATGAAGAAGTTTAGACCTAGTAAGTTAACTCTGGCATTAATGTCAACGGGTATGATGATGTTTGGAGCACCTGCATTTTCAGAGCAAATAGATAATGCTACATCTGCTGAAGCAAGTGAAGTTGCTACTGACGATGAAGAAGAAAGCAATACAGTTATCATCACGGGTATTCGCAGAAGCTTACAACGCGCACAAGCTCTGAAAATGGATAATACTTCAATCATTGAAGCAATTTCTGCTGAAGATATCGGTAAATTACCTGATTCAAGTGTTGCAGAATCTTTGGCACGCTTACCGGGTTTAGCTGGCGAACGTCGTAATGGACGAACTAGTGGTATAGCTGTTCGAGGTTTTAACGAAAATTATGTTGCCACGTCTTTAAATGGCCGAGAGCTATTAGGAATTGGTGATAATCGCGGTGTTGAATACGATCTTTATCCCTCAGAAATTATAGAAAACATTCTTGTTTATAAAACACCAAGTGCAAATTTATTGGCTCAAGGTATTGGTGGAACGGTTGATATGCAAATGGTAAGTCCATTAACTGCCGCTAAAACGGTAACATTTAATGGTTCGTTTGAGCAGAATGGTAATTCATCGCTTAATCCTGATTTTGATAATAGTGGTCAACGTTTCTCCTTTAACTATGTGGATCAATTTGCTGATAATAAATTAGGTGTCGCAATTGCGTTAACTACTGAAGAAACAGTTCGACAAGAAGAACAATTTAGAGGATGGGGTTACGCAACTGTGAATACTGGAAGCCCTCGCAGAGCAACGGATACCGTTGCAGTTCCTGAAGGTACCGTTGTTTTAGGCGGACATGATTCGTTTGTTCGTTCTGCGCAACTTGAGCGTGATTCGATAGCTGTAGTTCTTGAATATGCACCAACAGATAACTTGAAAATTAAATTAGATGCTCTATCGATTGATTTTAAAGAAGCTGATGTGCGACGCGGAATTGAAGCGGGCGGAGCAGAATGGGGAACGGGTGATTATACTATTACAGGCGTAGAAAATGGGTTAGTGACATCTGGTTTTTATGACGGGTTTTACAACGTAATACGTAATGATTCACAAACGCAAGATGCCGAATTATCAGTTTTTGGTTTAAACTTAGAATATGATATTAACGAGTCTTGGTTGTTGAAATTTGATTATGCAAGTAGTGAGTCAGATAAAAATATTACCGATGTAGAGAGTTATTCAGGCGTAGGTCGTGCAGGGATTGCTGGCCGGCCTTTGTCTGCTTATTCATTTGAAATGACCTCAAACGGTGTTTTCTATTCAGCTCACCCTACTATCGGATTAGTTGATAACACCGATGCTAATTTGATAACGCTAGCAGGTCCACAAGGTTGGGGTGGAGGAATGGACCCACTTTTCCCTGGTGACTCTTCGAATCGACAAGATGGCTTTGTTAATCAACCTGTATTTCATGAAGAACTTGATAATATTCGATTGGATATTGAAGGTGCTATTGATTTCTCAATTTTTAGTAAATTTAGCGCTGGCATAACTATTTCGGATAGAGAAAAATCAAAAGTTAATAATGGTTTCTTTTTGACCGCTCCAACTTATCCTGGTGATGGGCCAATTCCAAATCCAATTGGGACTGTTAACTTAGGTTTTATAGGTTTGGGTAGTATCATCGCATATGATCCTTTAGCTTTGTTTAACAGTGGTTTCTATGATGTGATTGATGCGATAACTATTGATAATGGTCGTCTTGGAGATACTTATACAGTCAACGAAGAAATTACAACTTTTTATGTGCAAATGGATATTGATACTGAAATTGGTAATGTCGGTTTAAGAGGAAATTTCGGATTGCAATTTATTGATGTTGATCAAAAATCATCGGGTTTTAGTACAACAACTGATGCCAGTCGATTTACTAGTGCAGTTGCAATTACTGATGGCGATCAATATTCAGATGTACTACCGAGTTTAAATTTAAGTTTTGAAGTCATGGAAAATCAGTTCGTAAGAACCTCTTTGGCAAAGGTTTTAAGTCGTCCTCGTTTGGATGATATGCGTGCAAACCAACAAGTTAATTTCCAATTTAATGATGCTAATATATTAAGCACTGATGTTGAAAATTCTCCTTGGAGTGCTAGTTCTGGAAACGCAAAATTAAAACCACTTGAAGCCGATCAATTTGACTTAAGTTATGAAAATTATTTTGCTGATGATGGGTTCTTTGCTGTTAGTTATTTTTACAAAGATCTTAAGAACTGGCATCGTAGTGGAACGTCTGTTGCGGATTTTTCAGATTCATATATTCCAAGTTATCATCAAACAACTGATGGACAGGCGCCTGCACAGTTTTTAGGCGGTATTTCTTACAGAGAAGATGGTTTAACCGGATTTGTTCGTGGTCAAGAATTTCAGGCTAGTGTCCCTTTTCGTTTAGTCACAGATGTACTAGATGGCGCTGGAATGGTATTTAGTGCAACATTCCTAGATGGACGATTTGATGATACTGACCGACGTGTACCGGGTCTATCTGAAGAAAGTTATTCGTTAACCGCTTATTATGAAAAGTCTGGTTTTGAATTCAGAATTTCTGGAACTAAGCGTGATGAATTCTTAACGGAAACACGTGGATTGAGCCTTGCACTTCAAGATACTGTAGATAATGGCGGTCAAATTTGGGATGCTCAAATTGGTTACAATTTTGCGGAATCAGGGATCGATTCTTTGAAAGGTCTTAGTGTGACGTTCCAAGCTCAAAACTTGACCGATGAGCCGACTATTCAGTCAAATGGAAATGACGCTCGTCAAATTACTCGATATAGCTCTTTTGGTGCTAACTATCGATTAAGCTTTAACTATACTCTTTAGTGTTTGTAGTAAAATATTTCTTTGAGTTAGGTTGTTAGTTGAAACCCACTAGTTAAATAGTGGGTTTTTTTTTGAATAAACATTTTGATTTAGTTAGAATTGTCTATATTGTCATTCAAGTTAAATAAAAGTTAATTAGGAAATACTATGTCAAATCCCGTTCGCAAAGTCGTTATCCTCGGTGGTGGCACAGCTGGTTGGATGTCTGCGGCACTAATAAAAAAATTAATAGGCGCTCGTGTTTCGGTTGAGTTAGTTGAATCAGAAACAATTGGCACTATTGGAGTCGGCGAAGCAACTATTCCTCCGATTAAGCTTTTCAATTCAGCATTAGGAATAAACGAAGCGGAATTTATTAGAGAAACCAAAGCAAGTATTAAACTCGCTATTAAATTTGAAAATTGGAAAGTAGAAGGAGAAAGTTACTTTCACACATTTGGTGCAGCAGGAAAAAGTTTGGTTTTTTGCCATTTTCATCATTTGCTAAATAAAAGTTATTCTTTGGGAAATAAATCCCATTTATGGGAGTATGATCTTAATTATCTTTGCGCTGAAGCGGGTAAGTTTGCACAAATTCAAAGTCAAGATCCCATGATGGAATTACCTAATGCCTATCATTTTGATGCAACGCTTTATGCTAAGTTTTTACGTAAGTTTAGCGAAAAATTAGGCGTAGTTAGAACTGAGGGTTTAGTTCAAGATGTTAGTCACTGTCCGAGCACTGGCAATATAAAATCGCTACATTTAAAAGATGGGATTCGTATTAATGGCGATCTATTTATAGATTGTTCTGGTATTGCAGCGATCTTAATAGAAAAAAAATTGAAAACAGGTTATGAGGATTGGGGGCATTGGCTACATTGTGATAGAGCGGTGGCAGTACCATCTGAGCGTTTCGATAAAACGGTACCCTACACTCGTTCTATCGCTCATAAAATTGGTTGGCAATGGCAAATACCGCTCCAGCATAGAAATGGAAATGGACTTGTTTACCCAAGCAATCAATTAAGTGATGATGAAGCTTCTAATATTATTCTAAATAGCTTAGGATCTAAAGCACTTAAAGAACCTATGTTGGTAAAATATAGAACTGGGAGACGTTTAAAACAGTGGAATAAAAATGTTATATCTATTGGTTTATCAAGTGGTTTTTTAGAACCATTAGAGTCAACCAGTATTCATTTGATTCAATCGGCTATTGTTAGGCTAGTGCATTATTTTCCTCACAATGGAATTAATGAATCAAGTGTTAATGATTACAACCGAAAATCTAAAGTTGAATATGAGCAGATTCGAGATTTTATTATCTTACACTACCATGTGAACCAACGTGACGATTCACAGTTCTGGAAAGACCTTCGCAATATGGAAGCGCCAGAAAGTCTTGCGCGTAAAATTAAATTGTTTTCCGAAGGTGGTTTACTATTTAGGGAGCAAGATGATTTGTTCTTGGAAAGTTCTTGGTTACAAGTCATGTTAGGGCAAGGAATTACACCTAAAGATTATCATCCGATTGCAGACAATATACCCGATGCAAAACTACTAGAGATGTTAAAACAAATTAAAAATATTAAACAAGCGCCGATAAAGGATTTACCTTCACACGATGATTATTTAAAAAATATTTGTAAACTTTGATTTTTAACATAACTAAGGTAACTAACCAAATGAATATGATTAAATGAAACCGATCAAGATAATCATTTTAGGTGGTGGAACGGCTGGGTGGATGGCAGCAAATTTATTTGCAAAACAATGGATTAATAAACCAATCGACATCACTCTAATTGAATCACCGGATGTTGGTATTATAGGTGTTGGCGAAGGTTCAACACCGACGTTAAAACGCTTCTTTAAAAAAATGGATGTCAGCGATCAAGATTGGATGCCAAAATGTAACGCCACTTACAAAACTAATATCAAATTTAAAGGATGGAGTCCAGCTTCGGGAATAGCCTCTTATGGTCATCCGTTTACTTCTCAAGTTGATACCTTTACTACTCGCGCTTTTATGCTAAATTGCCGAACAAGGTGTTTAGGTTTAGATACGCATACGCAGCCTGAAGATTTCCTTCTAAATGGAGTGCTAGCCTCTCAAAATAAATTGCCAATAACGCCGAGCCATTTTCCGTTTATTACCGAATACGGATATCATTTTGATTCACATTTATTGGGACAATATCTTGCTGAAGTAGCCACAGAACTTGGTGTAATATTAAAACAAGAACATATTGTTAAAGTACATCAAAATGAAAAAGGTGATATCCAATCAATAGAAACCAAAAGAGGCGATTTTCTAGAAGGCGATTTATTTGTTGATTGCACCGGTTTTTCCTCAATACTTATGCAGAAATCGCTGGGCGTAAAATTTAAAAGTTACGAAGAAAACCTATTTAATGATTCAGCGATAGTAATGCCAACCACAATAAGTCAGGTTGTACCGGTCGAAACAGTTTCTACTTGTCTATCAGCCGGTTGGAGTTGGAAAATTCCTTTAACTAATCGATTTGGAAATGGCTATGTTTATAGTTCTGATTTTATAACATCCGATCAGGCAGAAATAGAATTTAGAACTCATTTAGCTCAATTAGAAAGCAAGGAAGAATGCCGTCACATAAAAATGCGCGTAGGAAGGTTAGAACAGCACTGGGTTAATAACTGTATTGGGCTGGGTCTATCGCAAGGGTTTATCGAACCATTAGAAGCAACCGCGCTGCATTTAGTGCAAATATGTATCGAGTTATTTATTTCCAATTTTGAAGGAAGCAATTTTTGTAGCGCAAAACGAGACGAATATAACGCAGAAATCACTCAGCGTTTCGATGGCGTAAGGGATTATATTGTTGCTCATTATAAATTAAACACTCGTAAAGATAGTGAGTACTGGATTGCTAATCGAGAAAATAAAAACATATCTGATTCTTTGGCACAACTTTTAACTGTTTGGTATCAACGTGAAGATTTACTCACTGAAATAGAAAGGCAAAAAATATCTCATCACTTTGATGCAGTTTCTTGGTATTGTTTATTAGCCGGTTATGGTTCATTTCCAACGTTAGCTGACAATCAACCGGCTACTGGTGACCAATACATTGAGAGAGGAATTGGTTCATTTTTGAATGGTTGTAGCGAAAATTTTAAACCAAACTAAAATGTTATTTCAATTTATATTCTTTTACTTTCCAAATTATTAATCTCGTAAAGAAATATTACCCTTTCTAAGCTTCTCCTTTTTCAAATTATTATCTGTTTATTTAAATGAATACGTATTCATAGTCTAGTTATTTACATCGTTCTAGAGTTTACTATTGACTTCATAAAATTACCGTACAAAGAGGAGAATTAAATTGAAACATTTTGAAAAAAATTTAACTAAACAAATGCTTGTGTTATTCAATATATTTACAATTCTATTATCGACCATTTTTATTCAAGTCAATGCAGATGAAGCGGAAACCTCTAATGTCATGGCTCCATTACAAGTTACCAATTGGAATGAGTTTGATCAGCAATTGACCACTGCAAAATCTATGGGGATCGATGCAGTTTCAGTGGATATTTGGTGGGGTTTAGTTGAAGCGAATGGCGATCAAAATTTTGATTGGTCGTACTATGACACCATTGTGCAGCATATCGATAGTGCTGGTCTACATTGGGTGCCTATAATGTCGTTTCATCAATGTGGTGGCAATGTAGGAGATACATGTGATATTCCTATTCCTAGTTGGATTTGGAGTCACTATTCCGGAACTAGTTCGGATGATTTAAGGTACCGCAGTGAGCAAAATAATACATCGATTGAAACCGTGTCTTTATGGCAAGATGTTTTAGTTGTCTCTGAGTACGAAGAATTTATGAATGAATTTGAAAATCATTTTGCGGCGAGAGCTTATATGACCGATGAAATAAATATTTCAATGGGTCCTGCTGGTGAACTCCGTTACCCATCTTATAATAGTCATGATACGGGATCTGGCTATCCAACTAGAGGCGCGTTTCAATCTTATAGCGAACCCGCAAAATCCGATTTTAGAGTATGGTCTTTAAACAAATATGGTTCAATAGGTTCGATCAATTCAGCTTGGGGATTTAATTTGGCAAGTAGTAATGATATTAATCCTCCTGCAGATGCAAATAGTTTTATGAATAATAGTGAACAGTATAATACCCAGTATGGAAAAGATTTTATCAGGTGGTACCATGAGTCATTAAGAGCGCATGGGATCCGGATGATGGATGCCGCGATGAATGCTTTTAATGGCGCGTTTTCTAATGTTGAATTAGGATACAAAATCCCTGGGATTCATTGGCAAATGGGAACGCCTAGTGGTCTAAATCGCTCGGCAGAAATGGCAGCCGGACTGATTCCCTCTGACATCGATATCAATAGTACAGTAACGGCACATGGTTATAGTAGTATCATCGGCGTGGCTGCAAATTATCAAAATTCGAGCCACAATGTAGTACTTCATTTTACGGCTTTAGAAATGGTGAATGAAAATTATTACCCTCAATATAGTCGCGCACAAGATCTAGTTTTTTGGGTGGCTAATGGCGCAGCGGATCAAAATGTAACCATTAAAGGTGAGAATGCTTTATCTGGCGGCGTTGCGTCAGATAGTGGATGGGACAATATAGAAAATGCTTTTAATTATGCATCCTATTCAGGCTTAACAATTTTAAGAATTGGTGATGTTACTAACGGCGGTACTGGGCAAAGTCGGTATTCCAATTTTATTGGTAATAGTCAAAGTTCTTGGTATTTTAGTGGAACTCCTAATAGCTGGGGTGTTTGGGATATGGTTCATCAAGGCGGTACAAGTTGGCAGATAACTCAATGGTTTGATTCGAATGGAGCTTTCAGAATCCGTCATTCGAATACAAACTGGAATGAAGCATATCCTTCAGGTAATTGGAATATTTGGCAAGGTGCTGGGAATTATCAGGTAACTTTTGATTCAAGCAGTAACACTATCGACGTGATAAAACTGTAATATTAATTTTTCTAGAATTTTATCCTTTTGAAATAGTTTGGAGAATTTAGCCATGGCAATTAGAAAAATTTATTTGTTTCTTATTTGTTCGATAAATAGTTTTGCGTGCTCAACTGCTAATGCAGAATGGTTTTTTAGAGGAACAACAAATGCCTGGGAGGCGTTAGCGCTAGAGCATTCTTCGGGTGATGATTATAAAATTTGCCAAACTTTTAATAATGGTGATGCTAATGGCGCACCGCGTTTTAAAATTGATCGTCACGGTGATTGGAGTGAAAATTATCCTAGTTCCGATTTTATTGTTGAGACCAATAAATCTTTTGAAATTACTTTTAATGCAATCAGTCATGCAATAAGTGCACTAGAAGTGACTAATTGTGATACTTCTGAAAAGAATTTTTCTTCACTATATTTCAGGGGTACGGCAAATGATTGGGGTACTGCTGAGATGATTTTGGTGGCAGATAATACCTGGGAAGTGGATGTTGATTTTGATGGGCAAAACAACCAACGTTACAAATTTGATGTGGCCGGTGACTGGCTTCAAAATTATGGTGATAACAATTCAGATGGATTGCTCGAATTATCTGGTAATGATATTCAATCAAGTGCTATTGGTTTATATAAGATCCAAGTGAATGATAACACGCTGACTTATTCCGAAACTCTCGTTGAAGAATGTCAAAATGATTGTAATGGTCAACAGGTGCTTAAATTGGGCGCCGTGTTCGCATCAAATAAAACGACTTTCTCTATCTGGTCACCAGATTCAACGGACGTTCAATTGTTACTAGATAGCCAAACTTACAATATGTTAAGTGTAAATGATTTTGAAGGATATACAGATATTTATCAACTTGAAATAGAAGGTAATCATCACCTTAAAAAATATAACTTTATCATTAACGGCACAACAGTTCGTGATCCTTACGGAAAAATGGTAGAACCGAATACTAATAACAATATTGTGATGGACATGTCTCAAACCATTTTGACAGAAGGGTGGGTTGCAACACCGAGTTTAGTTGAGCGTGAAGATGCCATTATTTATGAGATTCACATTAGAGATTTAAGTGTTCATCCTGAGTCGGGTATTTCTCTCGAAAGTCGCGGGAAATTTGCCGGTATGGTTGAGAGAGGAACCAATCTTAATGGCGTTTCAACAGGTATCGATCATTTAATTGAGTTAGGTGTTACCCATGTTCAAATATTACCTTTTTATGATTTTAACACCTGTCCAGATGTTAATGATAACAGTTGTTTTAATTGGGGCTATGATCCTCGAAATTATAATGTGCCAGAAGAATATTATTCTAAAACACCGTTTGATTACGAGAATAGAGTGCTTGAACTCAAGGATATGATAAACGAGTTTCATAGAGCGGGTCTTAGAGTTGTGATGGATGTCGTTTATAACCATACTTACGATCAAACTGTTTTTAATGCAATTACTAGTCAATATTATACTGATACCGATTTATCAGGCACCGGAAATTCCATTGATGCAAATGTACCTATGGTTGGAAGAATGATACAAGATTCCTTGGAATTTTGGGTAGAGGAATATAATATTGATGGTTTT
>JQIA01002025.1_pt1 | contig 10870 bp, 4 predicted proteins | sample 811431 | NCBI WGS metagenome assembly JQIA01 (sample SAMN02998118, study PRJNA258478) | marine sediment metagenome | biome: marine; feature: seafloor; material: sediment; isolation source: oil-polluted sediment collected from 3 locations (0.5 km, 0.7 km and 0.9 km)... | place: USA: Gulf of Mexico ... | reverse complement strand
CTTAATAACACCGTAAGTCTCCTCGTGCATCAGTTGCAGTGCCGAAATGTTGACCGAGATGCGCCCCCTGAAATCCCCTTGATCGATCCACTCTTTGGCTTGTCGGCAGGCGGTTTTTACCACCCAGGCACCGAGGGGAACAATCAGTCCCGTCTCTTCGGCGAGCCAGATAAATTCACTTGGTGGTATCAGGTGGCGCTCTGGGTGGTTCCAGCGGATCAGGGCCTCTGCGCCGGATAATTGGTGGTTATTGAGATCAAACTGGGGTTGGTAGTAGAGTTCGAACTCCCCGCGCTCCAGAGCCAGGCGCAACTGGTTCTCTAGGGAGAAGCGCGAGTCGGCGGAGCTGGTCAGCTCCCTAGTGTAGTGGTAGTAGGTATTCTTGCCCTCGGCTTTGGCCCGGTACATTGCCGCATCGGTGTTTTTTAGCAGGGTGACGGCATCGTTTGCATCTTTGGGGTAAAGGCTGATACCGATGCTGGCGCTCTGGTAGAGGGTAGTTTGCACCAACTCAAACGGTGCTTGCAGACTCTGCTGAATTTTCTTAGCTACCTGGCTTAGTTGCGTGGAGCTCTGGATGTGCTCCACGATTACGGCAAATTCATCGCCCCCCAAGCGCGCCAGGGTGTCCTCAGCGCGCAACCCCTGAAGAATGCGCAGACTCACTTGGCGCAGAAGCTCATCGCCGACAGGGTGGCCAGCGGTTTCGTTGATATTCTTGAAACGATCCAGGTCGATCAGCAACAACCCCACCTGGGTCTCTTCACGATCTGCCCTTGCCAGCGCATGCTTTAACCGGTCGTTAAAGAGAAAGCGGTTGGGCAGGTTGGTTAGGGCATCGTAGTGGGCGAGCCTTTCAAATGCGGCGGTGCGTTCTTCCACTTTTAACTCGAGCTCATCGCGGTCAATTTCCAGGGCGCGGTTTTTATCCGCCAGCATCTGCCTTTGGCGTTCGATCACCCGTTTCTGCTCCTCGCTTTCGCGGGTGCGTTGGGCCAGATCACAGGATATTTCAGCCAGTGCCAGGCGGCTGCTATTCATATCGTGGATAGTCTCCAGCAGCAGATCTGATTTGACCTGCGCCAGGTAGGCGAGACAGCGCATGCGCAGACTCTTCTCTACCAGACTCTTATTGATGTTCTGGACGTCGACTACATGCTGAGCACCAACCTCAACAATGTACTCACTCATCGTAAGTCACACCATCAACTAGGTCGATGCCGCAGGGTAGTTGCTTGAGGTATTCGATGGCGCTAACAATATCACGGCCTTCAAGGATGGAACCGTGCTGCGGCAGAATGCGATCCAATTTCAGCTTCTCAAAACGTTCCATACAGTGCTTGAGAATACGGTTGCTGGGCATATAGTGTTGATGGAAGGGTTCCATCGGCGAGAGAAAATCCCTTCCCTCTACAAACAGGGACCAGTTTTGAGAGATGGCACCAAAGATATCGCTGCTAAACAGGCTGCGCGTTGACGGATCGTAGGTGGCGATGGCGCCGGGCGAGTGTAGGTAGGGCGTAAAAATAAACTCCAGCATCCTGCCGCTCTTTAACTCCAGTTGGTAGTCATGTTCATCGACTGCGTACAACTCTGAGCGCAGGCCCAGGTGGCGAATCAGGCGTAGGCAGTTGGTGTGGCCGATAATTTTTAAATCGTTACGATTGATTACATCCTCCACCACCGCTAGGTTACCGCACACGTCCGGATCCTGGTGTTGGGCCACCACATAGGTGATATCCTCTGGGTTGATCAGCTCCATTATCTTGCGCATCACCACCGGGAAGTGGGGGATGGAGCCTGGGTCGATCAGTACGATATCGTCGCTGTCAATAATCAGGTAGGGGTTGCAGTGCAGCTGGGCCGCCTCGTCGTAGAAACCCACCCAATAGATCTCTCGCGTGGCAGCCACGGGGCTGTTATAGTCGATTTTCATCTCGGTTCCATCCGTGAAGGCGCTTCCATCCAGTGAAGGCGCTGTTTGCCGGGGCAGCAGCAGTGTAAGTGCTGTTCGGTGTTTCTCAGCAGTGTAACACAGCAACTTTGCTAGGCTAAGGAAACAAGCGCCTCGCCCACTAAGGTTTGTTCGCCATCTGCTTTACATGCTTGAATTTCACAACGAGCCAGCGTTTCTCCATTTTCTTCAATTAATTCAACCACCTTTCCTGAGCAGGTGATGACGTCGTACAAATTGGTGATGGCCGCAAAGCGAGTGGTGAATTTGCGTAGTTGAGACTGTGGCTGCCAAGCGGTAAGGAAACGGCCTAAATAAGCCATCGATAACATGCCTTGGGCAAATACATCGCCCATGCCCGCTTTTTTAGCAAAGTCGCTATCTATATGAATAGGGTTGTGGTCGCCAGATGCGCCAGCAAATAAGGCCAGAGTAGCGCGTGAAATGGCCGGTAGTGTCAGGGAAGGTATTTCGCTTCCTGGTTGAATGTCTGACATAGTGTTTCTCCTGAGAATAAGTGAAAATTAGTTACGGTAAACGATGGTTTGACGTGCCTTACCCACTAATTCACCATCTTGGTTTGTGTAACTGCTTTCGATAACAACAAACTCGAGTGCACCACCTTTTTTATCAAAGATGTCAATAATCTTTGAAACGGAAGTAATTTTATCACCAGCATAAATAATACCGGGGTACTCAAACTCTTGAGACCCATGTAAAATCCGCGAAATATCCATTTCTAGCAGTGTGAGTATCGGCAAGAAATCTGGTGAGCCTAATTCTACCGATACCATGAAAGTTGCTGGCGCTGGAATTGTTTTGTAACCCGCTTTGCGTGCGGCGGTTTCATTTTTATAGATTGGATTTGTTTCACCAATCACATCAGCAAAAAAGCGCAAGCGGCCTTTTTCAATATCAACTGTGAAGGGGCTAAATTCATATCCAATTTTAGCTTTATCGAGCATGAGATGTTTCCCTAATAAAATTAAATACGCCCCGGTAGACGGGGCGTAAGAAAGCGATGGTTAAAGGAACATGCCGCCGTTAACGTCGATGACATCACCGGTGAGAAAATCATTTTCGAAAATCATCTCAACGGTTTGAGCAATATTCTTTACTTGGCCAATACGCTGTAACGGGATGGTTTTTGCTAAAGCTTCCAGTGCTGCTTCAGGCATGCTGCGTAATAGTGTGGTTTCAATAGCACCTGGTGCAATGGCCATGGAACGGATGTTATAGCGGGCTAACTCTTTTGACCAAACACGGCTCATGGACACAATGCCTGCTTTGGCTGCTGAGTAGTTTGTTTGACCAAAGTTGCCACGGAAAGCGCCTGATGACATATTCACGATGCAACCCTCTTCAACACTTAACTCAACCATATGGGCAGCAGCTTCACGAGCACAAAGGAAAGCACCTTTCATGTGTACATCAACAACCAGGCTGAAGTTTTCGCCAGTCATTTTTTTAACAACTTTGCCATCTTTTACTTTAATTAGAGTCGCATCACGTAAAATACCGGCATTATTTACCAAGCCGTGAATGGCACCAAAATCGCTTACAATTTGGTTAAATGTATCTTCAACGGTTTGTTCCTCCGCAACATTACAAACATAAGCTCTCGCCTCTGAACCCGCTTCCTTAACTAATTTTACGGTTTCAGCCATTGCTTCAGCATCTAAATCTAATAGTGCCAGCTTGCCACCTTTAGCAGCGAAACTTATTGCAATTTCACGACCAATGCCACGGCCGCCACCAGTAATAGCGATAACTTTATCTTTAATATCCACAATAGACTCCTTAGTTTTAGTTGGAGAGCTTCGCACGATAATGCTGCTCGGCCCCTACCTTTAATTTGATGCGTTTTTTAATGCTAAAAATATCAAAAAAACACGCTACAGAGGAAGATATTTTTACGAATAGCCCCCTTATTCTTCCGTACTTCCATTTTTTAGTCGAAACTTACCTGCTGTGCCGATAACCCCGTTTAATATGTGGGCTACGCACATCAACTCAAAACGTGTACGGTTGCGACCAAGGTCCAGGTAGCGCGTTGTTGCCATGCCGTAGTGTTGCTTCAATACGTCAAAGACGCTATTACCGGACCCGTTTGCGCGAGCAGAAGCGTTGATCCATATTGTTTTAATGGTCAATTCAACTGACCCCTTAATGGCTATTGATTTTGACACCCCTGAAGTATTAACCCCTGGCCGTTTGGCCAGGGAAGAAAGCAAGAGGTTTCTGCTGACTCAGGGTGTTCAAGTGAAAGATTTTATGGGGCGGTCACCAAAAATGACGGCCCCTTATTATTTTTATGCTGTCTGTTGATGAAATATTAAGGGTAGAGTCCACGTTTACGGCTTCGGTGTACCACTAATAATACACCAAGAATCAGGATGATGAATAAAGGCTTGGAATCAAGTGGTACGGGTTCCACCTGCACCGGTGCGGCCGATATTGCGGAATATCCTGCATCAGATGCATTTGACGCCTGACCTGCTATCACAGTGAGCATTTGGGTGTCGTTGGCAGTTGTCAGCTGATAACCTGCTGGGGTGCTGTATATAATTAAGGTACTTCCAGCAGGAACCGGTACGCTGAACAGCCCGTTTAAATCTGTCAGTATATGTAGCTGTGCACCCGTGCTCACAGTGATCTGTATGAGTACTCCGGCGAGAGGTAGCTCCCCGGGATCATATGCGGCATTCCCATTCGCGTCCTCAAAAACAAACCCACCTAACGTTCCACTACTCAACCCCAGTACATCAGATTGATAACCAATGGGCGATGCAGTGGCTGCTCCAGATACAGGAACGCTGACATTTTGAGGGTCGTTTCCTGTGGTTAGTATGTAACCCAAAGGATCGACAGGGTTAACAGTAGCGAGCCCGGGTGGTACAGCCAAATAATAATCACCATTAGCATCGGTGTTGGTGCTAATGGTTGCAGCATGACTGGTTGTAACAACCACAGACACGTTAACGAAGTCAGCTTCACCCGCATCCTGAAGACCATTATTATTACTGTCATTGAATACATGTCCGGTCAGGTCACCCGTTAGCGGCGGTTGATATCCTACCGCCGCCGAAGCCACATGATTACCAGCAATAACCTGCACAGTTTGTGGGTCATTGGCCGTGCTCAGGCTGTAACCGGCTGGGTCTGCCACATTCAACGTCGTTGAACCTGGTACCACGGCTGCATCGTAGTCACCGTTAAGATCGGTGGTTACGGTAAAGGGGGAGTCACTGGCTGGGGTGATTGTAATTTCTATACCGGATAAGTTGGCCTCTCCTGCTCCTTGCACTCCATTGCCATCATTGTCTTCAAAGAGATGCCCGGAAACTGTTCCCGTCAACAGGCTATCCGTATAGCCGGTATCATCGGTTGCAATGCCCTGATTAGGCACCTCAACACTGGTCGCATCTGTTGCGCCTGTTGTTAGCTGTAATCCAGGTATTGCTGGCAGCGTCTCATCCGCCACGTCAATGTTGGCTGTACCGGATGCCACAACCTGCCTAAAAAAACCAAAGGCATCGGCATGGGCGATATAAAGTGTCGCTGTACTGTCCGTAATATTTAGCTGCACACCGGGGAATGGTGTATCTGTGCCGACTTCGTAAAGGCCATTTTCATTTATATCCTGATAGATAAAACCCTCAACCAGACCCGTTGAAGGCCCAAGCAATGTAACATCTTCAGCGGTGGTCAAGAGTGGATCAAATAGCGTATCCGGCATGCCGTCTGCCTGCACAATATAGCCGTTCTGATAGGTGGCGGCCCCGGCATTGAGGTCAATGTTAGCACTGAACTGGATTTCAACAATCGAACCTCCTGGCAGTGCTGCAAAGTTCCAGGTGAGCACAGTATCGCCTAACGATGGCGCACTCGTGGGGACTGCGGTCACTCCATCAATTGTAATAAAATCCGTGCTGGAATAACTAAACCCGGGCGGCAGTGGATCAGTAATCACAATATTATTAAGTGTTGCTGCCAGTGTATTTTTCGAACGGAGCCGATAGATCGCATGACCACCGGCCACACTGACGGCAGTGCTGGTTGATTTGTCTAGTTGCAGCCCACCCACCTGGGTTGTTGAACTATCGCTTGCCGCCAAGAGTCCACTGGTGAACTCCGCACTATTCAGGATCGAACCATTAGCAACGGGAATAAGTGTCAGGCTTAACATTCCACTGTCACCGGGCGCAAGGTCTCCGAGGTCCCAGGTCACTATGCCACCCGCCTCACTGCCACCATGACTGGCAGCTACAAACAGTGTATTGGATGGTAGGGTATCGGCTACCATTGCAGAAGAGGCGAGAGCGTTTCCCGTGTTTTGCCAGGCCAGTGTGTAGTTTACATCCCGCTCGATCACGTCCCCCGTGAGCGCAGTCACAGCAGTATCCAATGTCAGGGTATTTCCTGTCATTGCAGTTATGCGGGCAATTATGGTGCCAATACGCACATAGCCGCCCACCTCAAGATAAGTGACATGATCAACGACCACTGTTGTAGCGTTACTTGCATCAGCGTTCAGCAATGCTGCTGGATAGGCCACCTGAGCAGGTCCACTTTTATTCAGTACCAAGGTTGGACTCGCTGTGGCCATAGCTGTATTGCTGGCACTTTTTTCGCGGTTGTTGTCTGCCGTTACTGTTGCCGTATTATTGAGTGCAGTGATGCCATCGGGTAGAGTGCTATTGATCACAGTGGTAAAAGACAGGGTGCTCGAGGCGCCGCTAATGATCTCTTCCTGAGTAAAAGTTACCCGGTTATTCACTGGGTCAAAAGCACCATTTCCCTGGGTAATGGCAATAAATTGCATTTGCGGAGGTATTGCATCTTCGATACGTGCATTGATCGCAGTACCCGTGCCATTGTTGGTCACTGTGAGGGACCAGGCAACCGTATCTCCCGGCTCCAGCCCTGTATGTGGAGTGGCAGTTTTTATGATTTGCAAATCCGGGTTAGCATTCACAGCGACGGTCACCGAGACCGGGCCATCGGATGATAGACCATCAGTCGCCTGTGCTGAGTTAAGCAGGTCAATCACCCCAGTGCTTGCGCCAACGCTCATCTGATAGGTGATCTCCGTGGTTTGCCCCGGGGTTAACGCACCGATATCCAGAGATAGGTTGCCACCTGATACAGGATCTGGGTTGACAACCACGCCATCTTGACGGGTACTGTTAGCTATATAACCCAAAGGCGCCGCAGGAAGCAGATCGGTCAGGGTGATATTGGAGCTGTCTCCATCTCCAGCATTTAAAAGCACAATACTGTAGGTGACCGTTTCACCTGGCTGGACACTGGTGTTATCGACATCCTTACGAATCACCAGTTGTGGCGATCCTGCTGCCCCTGCATCCTGTATTGCCGTAATGGCATTGTCAGAAGTGGGTTGCGTCTGATCGCTTTCTATACTGGCACTGTTGTTAAGGCTTAATGTACTGGCGGACAGGGGGTCGTTAACCGTTACATTAATTAATAAATTTCCAGATACGCCACCCGCTACGGTACCTACAGTAAAGCCATAGCTCTGGCCAGAAATTGAAGGTGTGATTGATGCAGCATTGAGTGTGGCGTCAACAAAGGATACTTCAGCGGGCAGGGTATCGATTATGCTCGCATTAGTGGCGTCAGTCTGCCCGGAATTACCGTATATAATGCTGTACTGTAAACTGTCGCCTGCTTGAGCAATAGCACTGCTAACAGTCTTTTCAATCACCAGGTTAGCCGGTGGAGTGACGCAGTAATCAGCCCGGCTTTGGCTGCTGGTACCATCATAATTAAAGGTGAAGGTAGTGACATTGTTAGAGTAAGCATCAAATACCCATAGTAGCCGGTGTCCTTTTTTGAGAGTTCCTGTCACAGGTATGGTGAACTGTAATTCAATGTTTTGACCACCTCCTGTTTCAGTAAAACTCTCTGTGCCTAACTGTACAGTTAAGCCAGTGGCGGGATTGTAATCATACAAATAGGCATCTAGCTCCAGTCTAGGCCCATTATCTTTATCTACATAGAATGTAGTTGTCACTGTACCATCGAACGCAACTTCATTTGTTGTTGCTGGGTCCAAGTAAAAACGAATGGCTTCTGCGGGTGCAGTAGTGGCATTAAAAACTAGAGACGTTGGTGTTCCGGATGTAGGTGGCTGGGTTTTGGCAGTTAGCTGATCGCCATCAAAACCAACGCCAGCGGTACTATTTTTAAAATAGTTGGTTGTACAGATCGGTGCGTTTTTTACAACACCAACTGAACTGCTAGCATTGACTGATAGTGTTTGATCGGACTGTATGGTTGCAGTATTTGTGACCGGTGTATCCTCATTAAAAGGGTCATCTACCTGTAGAGTCAGGGTGACACTGCCACTCGCACTTGCCGCTACCGCCCCAATGTTCCAGGTGACCGTACCACTACCTCCTGCCGCAGGGGCTGCACCGGGAACCGGCAGTGCGCTCACATAGGTAAAACCTGCTGGGATAGTATCGATAATCTGCACATTAGAGGCATCCCCAGTACCATTATTTGCATAATTGAGGGTAAAGGTGACCTGGTTACTCGGAGCTGCAGCAGCTGGGTCAACCAAGGACTTGTTCGCTGCTTTTTCCAGCACTAGATTAGGCACCGGTGCATTGATAAATACCGAGGCATCCCCCTGTATTGGTACTGTCTGATCAGAATCAAGGGTCGCGGTATTAACCAGCGGGACTAGGCCATCGTAGGGGTTATTGATTACCACTGAATAACTGACACTTTGGGTGCCACTGCCTGCTGCAAGTGAACCTATGGCCCAGGTTAATGTTCGTGCGCCTGAATCATATGCACCGCTATCAGGGTTGGTATCCAGTGTGACCCCAGCAGGCAAGGTATCAATCAGAATAGCATTATGCACGGAGACAGGTGAATCATTGCTGTAGTTCAGGCTGTAACCTAATGTATCACCTGGACTGGCGCTAAAACGGTCCGGGATCTTGCTCAAGTTGAGCCTGGGTGCCCCCACCTCAATACTCAGAGGGTTACTGGGCAGTACACCGAAACTGGTCTCTGTGGTAGCGTTGTTATTGTAGATGCCGGCATCTGTTGGGGCACTCGCCTGAAATTCCAGGGTGGCCGTTCCGCCGCCAGCCACCAAATGGTTATTAAAAATCCAGGTGATGGTATTGCCCGCAGTGGTTGTACTTTGAATCTCACTCTGAAGTGTGCCGCCGCTGACGCCAAGATAGCTAAACCCGGCGGGGAAATTATCTTCTAATTGCGCAAGGGTAATGGGATTGGTGTTCGACGTATTATCGACTGTCAGCGTAAAAGTCACTGTCTGACCTACCGTAACATGCTGATTGTCTGCCGTTTTTGTCAGAACAGGAGCAACGCCACATTGGTTGATTGCGAGGCCCACTGCGGCGGCCTGTATCCCTACAATGTCGGGATTGCTAAACCAGTTTTCAGCAGCCGATGGGGTCATTATCGGAGCATGAGAGGGCAAGCTAACGTAGCTTACGCCATCTACATAGATTTGATCCTGAGCATCGCCATCTATATAGGAAAAGGTTCTATTATCTATACCGGATGGCGTCATATCATCATCCAGCACAGTGTTGTCGTCAACGGCTTGGGCGCCGATCAAATATTGTCCTTTGAATGCCGAACGCGCATCCCAGGTTGCGGTCCATTCATTCAGGCTTCCGGGTGTCAGAGTGCCAGTTGCCGCTGGCATCCAGCTGTTGCCATCGTCTGCCGCACCATTACCATTTGTGTCGTAATAGTAATGAAAGGTAACCGATTTTATAGAGGTCACCGCTTCATTATTGATGATGCCGATGGCATCCTGAACCTGTGCTTTCAGGTCATAAATACTACAGATTCCAGAATCATTCGCTGTAACGCTGCTGACGATCGGTTGCTGTATCAAACCCTTATCAAAACTGAGGTAATCTCCAAATGGAGCGGCTTTAGATTCATCAGCAATCCATGATCGGTTAATTGCACAGTCTTTCTGAAAAGGATTATTCAGGCTGTTAGCGGTACAAAAAAGCATAGCGAGAGGTGTATCCCGAGTGATCTTGGGCCCATTCGGATCGATACCTGTAGCATCCAGCATCGAGACAGGAATTTGGTAATCAATAAAGTATTCGTTACAGGAGGCTTTACTTACCAACTTAGCCCGAGTTGTTCCATAGTCCCATGAGGAGGTGCTGCGGCCATCCGGCCAAGTTTCAGTGGGGCTTGAGGCGGGGAAGTCATTTTGAAAATTCAGCAACGCATTGCCTGGCCCGATAAATCCAGTAGGGCTATGGCCCAACACATGTATATTTGGGTCATCCAGGTAGTTGATTGATTGCGTAGGAATATTGCCCCAAATGCCGAATATCCGGTCGACCTGCTGGCCTGGAGCGCCGGATGAACCATCCAGGTGCGCGGCCAAATCTCTTACACCATCACCGTTGGTATCAAAAAGCACGGTCCATAATGCAGAGCTCCAGGGATCGCTTGCACCAAAATTACCCGGAGATGGACCCGTAGCATAGGTATGAGCCTGTTGCTCAACCCTCCAGCGAAACATCAGCACATCTTGGGCAGGGTCCGTGGGGTGCTGAGCGAGGTTGTAGTAGATGCTGGGCAGATTTTTATCTATACAGGATGAGGCAATATTGACGTAATTTTGAGGAGCGGTACCACCATTAGACGGGTCTTGTATCCGCGGGTCTGCCATTGTATTTTCAAATCTGCTGTAGGGCACCCACTCTCCGCAATTGCTCTGACAATCTGCCGGATCTGCCGGTTCGCTGGGCCAAGCGACCGGTGGGAAGTGGATAGCAGCTCCCGCACTGTTGTTCCAGTTGGGTGGAAATGGATCAGATGAAACTTCAAGTGAAATGAGGGTAAGTAGGAAGACAAATAGTGTCAGTAGGTTAC
>JQIA01002024.1_pt1 | contig 10878 bp, 12 predicted proteins | sample 811431 | NCBI WGS metagenome assembly JQIA01 (sample SAMN02998118, study PRJNA258478) | marine sediment metagenome | biome: marine; feature: seafloor; material: sediment; isolation source: oil-polluted sediment collected from 3 locations (0.5 km, 0.7 km and 0.9 km)... | place: USA: Gulf of Mexico ... | reverse complement strand
AGATATTAAAGATGATATTGGTGATATTATAGTAGTACTTATTAATATAGCTGAACGTAATAAACTGACTTTAGAAGAATGTTTATATGAAGCTTGGGATGATATCAAAGATCGTAAAGGCTACATGCGTGATGGTGTGTTTATCAAAGAGTAATTGTAAGGCACACCGGAGCCAGTTGATCTCATATAAGTTTCTATGAAGTAGAGTCCGTAATTCCGCTAGAATAGCTTTGCCAGCTAGTGCAAAAGGCAACAATCGATAACTAACTTAAGAGAATAAAATATGGCAGAACCAAAAAAGAAAGAAACAAATATTCATACATTATTGAATGTAATATTTATGTATTCTTCTGTAAACAGGGCTGTAGCCCAATTGAATACAGATAATAAGCCACCTATCAGTGCGCCTACATCACCCACCTTTAACATGGAATTTCACTCATACGAAGTCAAGATTCTTATTAGTGAAGCAAGGTTTAAGAAAGAGTTGAAGAAGGAATTTAAGTCTGCTAAGAACTTACCTCATGCTAAAGAGTATGAGAAAGATGACTTACTAGAGAAGTATGACTTCCTAGATGCAGATGACCTAGATGATGATATGGTATTGATCAAATTCAGCCAGAGTGTACTAGTTGGTAAAGCTAATGCAGAAGGGGTTAGAAAAGAATCATTTCCAATCAGGCAAATTGGTGTTAAGGGTAAGGTTCAAGATAGGAACGGATTACCAATTGACCAAGATACTTCTTTAGGTAATGGAACTAAGGGACACCTACAGTTTAGACCTGTAGAGGGAAATAATGGTTTATACTTATACCCTCACACTGTCTGCGTAACAGACCTTATTGAGTACGTTGGTGGTGGTGCAGAGGAAGACCTTGATTCATTAGGGTTAGAAGACCTCGATGAAACTGATATGGATGCTCTTGCAGAAGAAGCAGAAGAAGCAGAAGCGCCTGAAACAGAAGCAGAAGCAGAAGCTCCTAAGTCTAAGTCTAAAGCTAAGAGTAAGTCTAAAGCTAAAGCTAAAGCTGAGCCAGAAGAAGAAGACGAAGAAGAAGAACCTATGTTCTAAATGTAAAGCCTTAGCCTTAATTGGTTAGGGCTTTTTAATCTTGAATTTGGAGAAATATATGTCGTTAGAGGACTTAGGGTTAATTGACTATGAGATAGTTGATAGAACCTTACATATAGATGGTGATATTGTAATATACCAACCATGCTGTATATTTAATGAAGATGATGATCAATCTCGCAGAATGATAGCTAAGTATATCAATAAGAAGATTGATGACCTTATGGAAGCTGCTGGATGTAATACATACATAATGTTTGTAACTACTAATTTTAATTTTAGAGATCACTTAGTAGATGATTACAAAGCGAATAGAGAAGATAAAGAAAGGCCAGTAAATTTAGCTTGGGCAAAACAGTGGAGTGTTAGTAATCTAAATACACACTATGTAAAATGGTTAGAAGCGGATGACCTACTAGGTACACACCAAACAGAAGATACAGTAATCTGGAGCATAGATAAAGATCTCAGGCAGATTAAAGGCTATCACTTAGATGATAAAACTCAGAAGGTTATAAAAGTTACTGAGAAAGGATCAATTAAGAAAGAGGTGATACTTAAACCTGATGGTAAGGTTAAGAAGACCAAGTATCATTTCTCAGGTACAATAGGTTTAATGTTCCAAATGCTTACCGGAGACACTACAGATTGGATAGTAGGTTGTGGTAAAAGAGTTGATAAAGTATATGGATCAGGGTCTAAGAAAGGTCAAGAGTACAAAGCTAGAGTAGGTATAGGGCCAGGAGAGGCTTATAATATTCTTAGTAAGGCTAAGACCTTAGAAGCTGCCTTATTACTTGTGGCTGATGAGTACTATAAAGTACATGCAAAGTCAGAAGTAAATTGGCAAACACACTTAGAAACCCAAGCTAACTTATTGTTCATGGTTCGTGAGAATAAAGGAAACATCATAAAACGATGGACTTATGATGGCAGGGATGAGTATATGGATATAACCACCGGAGAGCTGGTTGATGGATATAGTAAAGATACTTAGAACATCTGACGATATAAGTAGGTATCGTAATATAAAAGCTGCAACGCAAAAGTTTAAATGTCCTATATGTCTTGGGCCATTACAGCTAGGCATTGCTTCAGCTTTAGATCACTCTCATAAGAACGGTAATTGTAGATCTGTACTATGTAGATCCTGCAATGTAGGTGAAGGCAAGGTACTAAGTGCAATGCTGTTCAGAACAACAAAGGCAAACCTAGCCTACAGGAATCCTGTGAAATGGTTAAGAAACCTAGCAAACTATCTTGAGTATCACGAGAGTAATCCAAGTGGAGTAATTCACCCAACATTTGATTTAACTACTGGGAAGCAGAGGCCAGTAAAGAGAAAGAAAAAATGAATAATGATACTATAGTAATAGCTGATACACAAGTTGATTCAACAACCCCGACAGATCATATAAAAGCTCTATCGAAGTATATTTGGAAGCATAAACCTAACAATATAGTTCATATAGGAGATCATTGGGATCTGCCTAGCCTTAGTTCCTATGCAACTAGTTTAGGTATGGAAGGCAGGCGCTTGAATGATGATTTGGAAGGTGGTTACGAAGCCTTTAAACTAATTATGAGCGAGACAGATAGACTTAATCGTGTGCTTAAAAGGAAGAAGTATTCGCCTAACAAGCACTTTATTATGGGTAATCACGAGAATAGACTTAATCGCTTTATAGAAAGTCATCCTATATTATCTGGATGCTTTAGCTTAGAGAAATTTATATTAAAGCAAGGCTGGACTGTAAATGACTTCCTAGATCCTCTATGGGTTAATGGAGTATGTTACTTACACTACATGCCTAATGCTGCATCTGGACGTCCTGTGGGTGGAGGTATTGAGAATAAACTTAATAAGTTTCCTCATAGCTTTGTTCATGGACACCAACAACAATTCCAATTTGGACGTAGGCAGAACCTTGAGGGTAAGCCACATTTTGGAGTATGTGCAGGATCTTTCTACATGCATGATGAAGAGTATAGAGGCGCTAACAATACAGAGATACGCGGTTTCCTACACCTTAAATCTTTTAAGAATAGGTATGGATTCCAAGATCACGATGTACAGTTTGTGTCTCTTGAAAGGTTAATAGAACACTACGGGAAGTAATTATGGCATTAACAGAAAAGGAAATTCTGTCCAACGCTGGGGAGATGGTGACTGGTCTAGTCACCTCTCTCTCAGGGAAGGATCTGAGTTTACAGCAACAACAAGATACACTTTTAGATGCTCAAAGAATACATCTAGCTGCCGCCAAGATTATAGAAGTTATGGTAGAAGGTAACATGAGTACAAGATGGCAAACAAAACATTAGGAGAACCAAATGAATATATTCCAATACCTAGGCTTACCAGAGAATCATAGAAAGTCTAGCAATAAAGTAACTCAGTACGTAAAGCATTGGGATGAAGTAACAGATAAACATAAGAATGGTAAAGAATTTGTAACTCAAATTAAGAAGGATGGAGTATGTGCTTTAGTAGTTATTGATTTTGGCTCTGCACGTATCTTCTCTCGTACAGGTAAACCTTTCACAAATCTCTACTGTATGGAAAAACAGGTTGATGAACTAAAACTTGCTGATGGAGTATATATGGGAGAACTCTGGTTGCCTAAAAGTGTATGCTCTCTTGAAGAGTTATCAGGTATGGTTAATCCGAATAGAGTTAAACCACTAGATGAAGTACAAAGTAATAAACTAAGAATGCTTAAACTCAGCTTATTCGACACAGTAGATGTATCAGAATTTGTAGCAGGATACAGTGCTAAAACTTATTTGGCTAGATATAATATATTGCGAGCCAGTTATAGTGAAGCCACTTTTGAATCTCCTAACAGTATACTAAATAATTGGCATCCTCACATAGAAGTGCTAGTTACAACTCCAGCTAATCAAATGAGCCTAGATGGATCATTAGAGAGAGCCATATATTATGGTGAGGAAGGTATTGTCATTCGAGATCCAAATGCGGATTGGGAAGCAGGTCATAAAGGCTGGCGAGTAATGAAAATGGTTCGCGGTGTTGACTATGACTTAGAGTGTGTAGGTTATGAAGAAGGTACTGGAAAGTATAAAGGTAAAGTCGCAAACCTAATATTCAAATGGAAAGGTGGAGAGACTATTAAGTGTATGTTAGGTAAAGGTTGGACTCATAAAGATGCTAGCGATATGTTTGCAGCTATTGAGTTTACTAATATAGACATTAGGGATAAACATCCAGCAGACCCTAGAGGTGAAATATTTCAAGTTTATGCTTTAGAAGAAAGTAGTAAAGGAAAACTTAGACTACCCAAAGTTGGTGAGTTAAGGTTTGATAAGGCATACGGGGATGTGTGATGTTATTGATGTGATAGGCATAGTCTGTATAACATCTATGATAATTATATGGCTTCTTATGATTACGGAGATGTGTAATGGTTGAGATAATAGAGTATATCAAAACTCCACTATTTGCTATATGCATTGTAGCACTATACTTTACTTGGATGTTAATAAGAGAAGGACATACACCATAACATACAGGAGGCAACATGATCAGACTTGATGGCGGCGTTATATTGCCTAAAGGGAAAGGAAAAGGGTTTGCTAGGCCAGAAGGGATTAGTCCTAACAAGTGGCAAACCATGAAACCCGATATGTGGCAGAGAGCTTACACACATTGCTTGTACTCTCTACCACTACATTTTGAATTACCACTACACTCTGTTGTTCCAAGAATAGCTAAAAAGATGTTAGACTCCTCAGACCCTTTTAATATAGCTTTACGCTTTATGGGTGAGATGGAGTTAGCAGGATATGTAAAGTTTGAAAGGGGGATGGACGAACGTATAGTTCTACCTACTAAGAAGTTTCTTAAGCTTAACCTTGATTGTGAGAGAGCGCCAGAAACTGCTGTAACATTTCCTAAATTAGAGGGAGAGAAAATACCAAGAGCACCTATAAGGGGCGGAGTGAGGAATGTAAAGAATGATGAGATAGCTAGCATATCTACAGACCTTGCTAATGAAAGATTTTGTATCAATGGTTTTATATTTAATCTACTAAAAGAATACCCTCCTAAGTTTGATAAGACTTCTTCATCGTATATGTTTAAAAGAGCTATGGCTTCTGCGGAAACATTAGTAGATGAAGACTTAAGGTTTCCTTACTTCTTTGATAGTAGGGGCAGAGTGTATACAGATACTACATGCGGCTTTACTCCACAAGGAGCTGACCATGAAAAGGCATTGTTACTACCTACCTATGCTGAACCACTCTCACCTGAAGGCTACCAAGCATTAATTGATACTGCTAATAGTTACTCAGAGCAAGATTGGACACAAAAAGATATGTGGAATCACGTACTAGAGACTAAGAAATATGAAAATGTTTGGAAAACTGCTGATAAGCCTTATTGCTATATGGCTTGTGCTGAACTTGTTGTCAGGTATCTTCTCGATCCTCTCAGCAATATCCCAGCCTTTGTACCTTTGGATGGACGATGCTCAGGATTGCAACATTGGTCTGCTGTTATCAGATCAAATGCAATCACTCGTCACCTAGGTATGCATGAAGAGGAAGCTGACTTAGATATTTATGAGAAGGTTGCCTTAGATTGGAAAGGAACATTAGCTCCTGAGTGGGCTTACCTAGCTACAAGGAAGGCTACTAAGATTCCTGTTATGACTTGGGGCTACAATGCCACTATGATGACTTCTATGGATCACATGGGGAAATTATTTGGAGCGAAATCCAAGTGGGATGATGGTATTAAGGCTTACGTGACCGATGGAGAGGGGCTAGAACGGGGCGTGACGAGCCGTTTTGGGGCAGAGCTATACAGACAGCTACAGGACACACTCGGCCCGTTACAGGGCGCTGTAAGCTGGGTAAGTGACTGTGCAACATCAATTTCTAAGTATGGTAACGTAGAGATTAGATGGCCTACTCCTGATGGATTTACATGTTTGCAGAGGAAAGTTAAGGGAGAGAGACTACAACTAGAATGTAAGCTCTCTAATGGGAGTGTATTATACCTAAAAATACAAGATTTCTCTGTCGATACTCCTAATACTGCCAAACATAGATCAGCTATTGCGCCTAATGTCATACACAGCTTAGATGCAACTCATCTTAGAATGGTAGCTAGAAGGTTAAAAGAGTTAGGTCTGCCTAAGATATTCATACATGACTCCTTTGCAACTCACTGTAACTACCGAGATATACTATATGAAATAATAGTGGATACCTTTATAGAATTATACAGTATGGATTACCTAATAATGCTGAAAGAGTATTGGGAAAATCTCTATGGTGTAAAATTAGAGAGTCCACCAGAGCTTGAGGACTGGAAACCTGAGTCGTTGAGAAGTCTAACTAGGTTTTTCTTGTGAGGGATACAAAAACCAGCTCTAATGGTAAGGCTATTTTAAGTCCCGTTACTACCCCGCCTGATTAGGGAGAGGGACTTATGATAGACTGATTATTGTACTAAGGAGAATTCTAGTGATTGATGAAATAGTAATTTCAGATGAGTTTGAAATGATAGCTCAAGCAATGGTTCAAACCAGAGGTGATCTTGCAAAGACCTCAAGATTTGATCAAGTACCTTATAATGCGATGAGTCTGAGAGCTATTGTAAAAGATAATCCAGACATTCGTGTAAGATACCATGAGTTACTTGCAGAAGAGATGCAAGAGAAAGGACTACATATAGCAGAAAGAATACTTACTATGGCTAGCTTGCAAGAGAAAGCTATGGGAAGCACTATGACTATAACTAATGAGTTTGGTGAACCTGAAGAGGTAGATATCCCTGCTGATGTGAAGTTAGTTATAGAGTTATCAAAAGAGATTTCAAGACTTATAGCAGAAGGTAAAGGACAGCCAATGTCTGCCAAGTCAACCGTAATACTTGCAAGCAAAGAGGATGCCAAAGAACTGCTTGAATCCTACTTAAACTCGTGAGTGCTATAAGTAAGATGAGTGACTTTGAAGTAGAGGCGTTAAGCTCCTACCTAGAAGGAAACTTTGAAGAGTTTAGTAAGTTCTGTTTTAAAGTTATGACAGGACAAAAATTAATGCATGTTGATTACTATGTAATACTGTTTGAAGCTATACAGGAACTCATAGATCAAAATACAACAAGGATGATTATAAATATTCCACCCAGAGCAGGTAAGACATTACTTATAAGTATATTTCTACCTCTCTTTGCTTGGGTGAGGAACCCTTCAGGACAAACCATCTTGACAGGGTTTAACTCAGATGTACTAGCTGAATGCTCAGGTTACATAAGAACAATAATGAGCGACGACGATTTCCGTAGGGTTTTCCCTAATGTTGTTATTGATAACAATAAGAAATCTGTTGAGAGGTTAGGTACAATGAGTGCAGGAGTGCTTCACGCTATACCTACGACTGGTAAAATGACTGGTAAGGGGTGTGGAGCACTTGTGGAAGGGTTTGCAGGTATCATGGCTATTGATGATGTTATTAAGCCTGATGATGCAAACTCCCCAACTGAACGTGATAAGATAAATAATAGATATAGTAACACACTACTCTCAAGGTTAGCCACAGAAGAGACACCACTAGCTATTATTATGCAAAGGCTACATTCAAATGATCTTTGTGGATACTTGATGAGAGGTGGAAGCAATGATAAATTTAAGTGGCTTAACATTCCTGGAATTATAACTCCTGAAACTGGAAGTAAAGAATGGTATGATAAACAAATAGAAGAAGGTGGCTATACTCATGTAGAGCCTATCCTTTATCATCTACCAGAATCAGACACTAGAAAGTACGAAGAAAAAATGTTTGAAGGCAAGGTACAATCTGTATCAAGCTTTTGGAGTGTTAGGAAAAATATAGATACCTTACTTGGTTTATGTGAGAAAGATGGGTACACCTTCTGGTCACAGTATATGGGTAAGCCTATAGGCAAAGGAAGTAATCCCATGTCTATGGAATATATTAGAACTTACGAAGATATAGATGAGTTTAAGATAAGATATACTTTTATAACTGCTGATACTGCTTCCACTACTAAAACATATTCTGACTACACTGTAGCTATACATTGGGGAGTTACCGCCTGTTCCAAGTTAGCTTTAATGGATATAGTAATAGGTAAGTGGGAAGTTCCTGAGTTAATAATTGCTATGAGAGAGTTTTGGCAAAAGCACAATGTATTTAATCCTAACAGACCAACATGGAAGCCTAAAGGTTTCTATATGGAGGATAAATCTAGTGGGCTATTCCTTAACCAACAATTTATTAAAGATGGTACTGTAAAGGTTAAACCAGTACCTAGAGATGGTACTCCTAATAATGATAAATTCACTAGGTTCTTGCTAACACTACCTTACTTTAAGAGTGGTCGTATTCTTATACCAAGGAATTGTGAACACAAGACACATATTATTAGAGAGCTTTTAGGGCAATCAGAGTTAGGTTCATCCACTGGACATGATGATGTTGCAGATAATTTTGCAGACGCAGTAGTAATAGCTTTTAACCAAGGGTTTATGGCTTATGAAGCTTGGTCTTAGTCTAGGAGGACTTATGGGTTTAAAAACTCGATTAGATGGTAGGTCAGAAGATAATGACAAACTACTAATAAAAAATTCAGAGGATGAGATACTAGCTGAGATAAGCTTGGTAGACCCATCTGGCATTACACTTAATATAACAACCAAAGAAGGTTTGTACGTAGAGAAACCTAATGGTTGGAATTCTAAAGGAAATAAGTAGCTATGTTTAAAACACGATTAGTTATAGGTGGTATAAGAGGAACAAAAAGTTGGAGGTTGATGGAAGACCTAGTATGGGAAGGAGAACATACAACTTGGAGAGTTCCAGCAGGATTTAAGACTGACCTAACAACTAGTTGGTTTGAGGGAAGGCATACTGATGCTAGCGTGTTACATGACTACCTACTAAAACAAGCTAAACTAAATAACTACAGTAGAAATTTTGCAGATGCAACTATGAATTTAGCTATGAAATCTTTAGGAGTTAGACCTTGGAGAAGAAGAGTTATTATGATGGGTATCACGTTAAACACATTTGTAGTAAAACATAGAAATAAATAGGAGGCTACTATGGTTGACGTAGTATCGGATCAGATAGAAGTTTTCTACGCTGATGTTGCAGGAGGTTGGGATACAGGACTAGAAGCTTACTCAGCCGAAAATGAGATACTAGTTCAAGGTACAGCCTCCTGTGCAGTAGTACAGACAGCCAATGGAGTTAATGAAGTTGCTGTTGACGCAGGAACATCGTGGAATATGGCAGGCAAGCACCTGCGTATGTACATCAACACAATCATAACACCTAACATGGCAGCAACAAATGCCATACAAATATTTGCAAGTGATGGAACCAACACCGCTTTCTGGACTGTAGCTAATGCAGGCTCAGACTACGCTGGTGGTTGGCAGGATTACTTTGTAAGCATCGACTCAGCCCCTACTAGTGGCTCTGTAAATTCAGCAGCAGTTACTAGAGTTGGAATAAGGATAAACACAGCTACCAAACCAAGAAACTCTCCAGCTAACGGATGGTATGATAATTGGAGGTTTGGTAATGGTCTTGAAGTAAATTCTACTACTACAGAAGCTATAAGCTTGACTGACGTAGCAACAGAAGATTCTTTAGTAGCTAACAAATATAATATTATTGAAGAAGTTGATGGAGTACTATTTACTAAAGGAAGTATTACTGCTGGCAACTTAGCAGGTGCTAAGAATTGTAATCTAGTATCTTTAAATGAAACTATATTCTTTGTTGATCGTGCAGTATCAAGTACCTTATATGGATTAATAGGAGAGGAAGGAACAGGTTCTACAGACATTTCCATTACAGGTTTAGTTTGTAAAACTGTTGGTAACTCAGGAGCAGAGCTTAACTTCAGTGCTGCTTTATCTTCTTTCTTGTTATCTGGATCAACCTTTATTGATATGGGTACTATGCAGTTTGGTAGTGGAACTATTGATACTACTAAATTTAATGGTTGTGGTGCTACCAATCTTACAAATGTTGCCTCAAATTCATTATCATGGATTACATGTGGTGATGTTACACTAGCTTCCACAGCTACGTTAGATTTATGTAGCCTTAAAGATACTACTTTACTACCTACTACACTAAACAATATTACAAATGGAGTATTTGAATCTTCTGGAACTGGTATTGGTGTTGATCTAGGTACTGGCATAACAACCCAAACAATGAGTTGGGATTGTACGGACTCTGGATATGCAGGAGTAGATGGTAGTACAGGTAATGAAACTATAAAAGTATCTGTTGCTGATAATAACACACTAACTATTAATGTTGAGGTAGGAGCTAGCGTTCCAACTATATTTAATAGTAGTGCAGGTAATGGTATAGTCACTGTAGTAGCAGGACAAAAGACTCTAACCTTAACTGGTTTAGAGACTGGTAGTGATGTTGTAATCCTAGCTGCTGGTACTGACACTATACTAGCGGATGTTGACCAAGGAGGCACTACATTTGCCTATGTATACTCTTCTGTACATGATATAGATATTGGTGTAATAAAGCCAGGATTTGTAATAAAGTACCTTTATGGTTTCACACTAGATACAGTAAGTGCAAACCTACCAATAGAGCAGTCACCAGATAGGAGTTATATATGATAGTAAAAGTTGTTGCAACAACAGATGATAAATATGTGGGCGAAACTTATGATACAGACTTACCACTAACTGGTAGTGATGGGATAACATTTCACCCAACAAAAATACAAAACCTTGGAGATAATCTCTATAGGTTTTCTAATTCGA
>JQIA01002023.1_pt1 | contig 10881 bp, 11 predicted proteins | sample 811431 | NCBI WGS metagenome assembly JQIA01 (sample SAMN02998118, study PRJNA258478) | marine sediment metagenome | biome: marine; feature: seafloor; material: sediment; isolation source: oil-polluted sediment collected from 3 locations (0.5 km, 0.7 km and 0.9 km)... | place: USA: Gulf of Mexico ... | reverse complement strand
AAACATGAGCGATCTCCTAAATGTTATACTTATTCTTTTAATTGGATAAGTTCAGTCTCTCAATTGTAGGCGGTTCTACTCAATGTTCTAATCCGCCAATTTAAGTAGCTAAAAAAATCATACCAGCAATTTAAGGCCACTCATGACCCAACAAAAAGAAAACGCCAGCTCGAAAATTGATACAACAAGTATATTAATTGATACAACAAGCATATTAGGTGAAGCTGAAAGCCTCATTAATCAATTTAAGACCGTTCAATTAGCAACGATTAATAGCCAGGGAAACCCCGAGGCCAGCTACACCCCTTACATTAGAAAAACGGGGTGTTATTACATTTTCATAAGTGGTTTAGCCTCTCATACAAACAACATTCTAGCTCACCCTATTCTTTCGCTATTTTTTATTCAGGGTGAGGATGAAGCTAGAAACCTATTTGCTCGCCGTCGGTTAACACTTGAATGTGCTGCGACACCAATACAGAGAGACATCGAAGAATGGAATGCTCTCTTAGATCAATTCAGAGAAGAGCATGGCCCTACGGTCGATGTACTTCGCTCTCTGGCGGACTTTCAATTATTTAAACTTAAGCCAATAGCAGGGAATTACGTTAAGGGCTTCGGGCAGGCATTTATTCTGGAAGGGGAAAACTTAAAAGAAGTAAGACAGGCAAAGGGGTAAGGGCTTAAAGCCTCTCCCCTCCCCATTTTTCAATCATATTTTGCTCTATATTCAAGTGATCAAGCACTCTGGCCACCATAAAATCAACCATATCTGATACAGATTGCGGCTTGTGATAAAACCCAGGGCTAGCAGGCATAATTGTTACACCCATTTGAGTTAGCTTAAGCATATGCTCCAAGTGAATAGCTGAATATGGGCTTTCTCTTGGCACTAAAATAAGTTGTCGACGCTCCTTTAAAACCACATCAGCGGCACGTTCAATCAAGTTATTACTTGCCCCTACCGCAATCGCTGAAAGTGCGCCTGCACTACAAGGGCAAACCACCATACTTGATGGCGCGCCCGACCCCGAGGCAACAGGTGACATCCAGTCTTCTTTTCCAAAAATTTTTACCTGCCCTTCTTTGGCCTGATAAAGCGTAGTTAAAAATTGCTCCATCGCAGCCGCTTGAGCGGGGAGTTTAAGCTCAGTTTCAGTGGCTATAACCACTTGAGCCGCCTTTGAGATCATAACAAAGACCTGCACATCAGCATTAACCAAACACTCAATTAAACGCAGACCGTATTGCACACCTGAAGCACCTGTGATCGCGACGGTTACTCTCTTTTTCACACCCAACATCATGCCTCCTCTTGCAGAGCGCTAATTAGTTTTTGATGAATTCCAGAGAAGCCACCATTACTCATTATGACTACATGCTTATGGGTAGCAGTATTGCCCTTCAAGCTGCACTTAACCAACTCAATCATTTGTTCAACAGAACGTCCAGACAGATGTTTGTCGTTGACTTTATCTGTCATATCACTCAGCCAGTCCATTGAACCATCATTGGCCAGATTAGCCCAAATAACCTGATCGGCATCTTCCGCAGAAGCTAATAAGCTATTTTGGTGAACGCCCATTTTCATCGTATTTGAACGAGGTTCTATTAGCGCAATAATAGTCTCATCGCCCACCTGTTTTCTTAAACCATCAAGAGTCGTTTCTATAGCGGTGGGGTGGTGAGCAAAGTCATCATAAATTTTAACACCCTTTACATCACCCAGTAATTCTAAGCGACGTTTAACTCCTGAGAATTTACTCAGCGCTTCTGCCGCAAGGCTCGCTTTTACTCCTACATGGCGAGCGGCCGCCATTGCAGCTACGCCATTTAGCACGTTATGTAACCCTGTCATTGACCAGTTAACGGTGGCTTGCTCATTCTGTATTTCAACAGAGAAAATGGAGCCATCTGCTGATGTTAATTGATAGTTCCAGTCGCCCCGCTCTGTTGATATGGTTTGTACATCACTCCAACAGCCTTTATCCAACACTTGATCAAGGCTCTCAACGCCTTTGGGTGAAATAATCAGGCCTGTAGAAGGAACGGTACGAATCAGGTGGTGGAACTGAGTTTGAATAGCAGCTAAGTCTGCAAAGATATCAGCATGATCAAACTCGAGATTGTTCATTATTAAGGTACGAGGACGGTAATGAACAAACTTAGAACGCTTATCAAAAAAAGCACTGTCATATTCATCGGCTTCAACAACAAAAAAAGGCGTTTCACCCAAGCGTGCCGAGGCTTCAAAATTTTGAGGAACACCGCCAATCAAAAAGCCAGGAGACATGCCTGCATACTCAAGAATCCAAGCTAACATGGTGCTGGTTGTGGTTTTACCATGGGTTCCCGAAACAGCCAATGTCCAACGGTCCTGCAACACATAACGAGATAACCATTCAGGGCCTGATGTGTAAGGTAAGCCTTTATCAAGTACCGCTTCTACCTCAGAGTTACCACGACTCATTGCATTACCAATAACCACAAGGTCGGGTATGGGGTTAAGGTTATCGGGAGAGTAGCCGTTCATTAACTCAATTCCCTGAGCTTCAAGCTGAGTGCTCATTGGCGGGTACACAGCCTGATCAGACCCTGTTACTTTATGGCCTAATTGTTTAGCTAAAACAGCCAAACTGCCCATGAAGGTGCCACAAATACCTAAAATATGAATATGCATAAAAACGAATCACTTAAATTTTATCGAGTATTTTTAGTTTAACGTACTTTGGTTATTCGCCGTTTATCTATTTCAGCCATCACCTGCTCTCGCTCCGCCGCTGTGAACGCTCGCCACCCTAGTATTTCGTCTAAGGTACGAAAGCAACCCAGGCAAATATCATTTTCATCAAGACAACAATTTCTAACACAAGGGTTATCATCTTGACGTTTCGAGGAATGAACGGATCGGTATTGAGACATAAGCTATCTACCACAAGCACTCTTTTTCTCAGTTTAATCTATCTTTAGAGTATTTACCCCACAAATGTAAGCATATGCTCACACGATTTTAAGAGATCTCCTACATATTTTATTTAATCACTCCCGTATTATTCACTTCATCAGGACGATATACGAACGTAAGGATACGGACAAGGAAGTAAGCACGGATGGTCGGTTATCTAGGGAATGGTAAGGGAAGCACTAATTAAGCAAGGCGCTGCGTGGATTGCAGCGCCTTTTTTATGTCTGCTCTTAATCAACTTTAAAAATGCAAGGAACCATGTGCTGTTTCAATCTTAACTTCAGCATGGTGTTTGCGAATTTTTTCAATTACTTCGTATTGATTCTTTTTTTCAATATCGACCAACAACATTTGAGCCCCGTCATCAATATCCACCTCATGCTCTTCTATGTTAGATTCGTTACGCCCCATCCCTATAATAGAGCATATAACAGCCCCTGCAACGGCACCGATAGCACCCGCTTGCATATAGGCCATTACGCCCACAAACATCCCCGATGTAGACAGCAACATAGCCCCGAAGCCACATAGCATTCCCGCCAAAGCGCCTTGCTTTGTCATGTGCCATGCATCACTAACATGAAAAGCATTCGCCGCAGGTATATGTGTATCTTCTGCATCATGAGCGTTGTGAGACAATAAATGCATATGTCCATTAGTAACACCTAACGCCCTTAACTCATTAGCAACACTTGAAGCACTCTTAATATTTGGGATCATAAAATATAGTCTGACCATATCAAATCCTCCTAAATTATTAATTTCCAACTAAGTATAGCGATCACAAGAATGTATTCCCAAGCATTAATACTAATAACAATCATTACCATTAATATAATAAGATCTATTATGTATTCTTTTATAGGCTTGAATATTGCGCTATATGTGGTTTGACCAGAACACTAGGTGAAGGGATGGTCGGTTATCTACGGAATGGTAAGGGACGCACAAATTAGATAGGGCGCTGCATGGATTGCAGCGCCTTTTTTGTGCTTGTCACTTTTAAGCCCTATCATTAGAGGGTGTTAACGGGGGGTTGTGGGTGTAGTGGCATACCTCTGCCTTGAAATTCACTCGATTCATCCTGAATCTGCGAGTGTGATTATAAAACAAACACCGTTATAATTGCAGCGCGTTTTTATGATGACCCTGATACTGGAACCTTTTAGCCGATGAAAATATACTTAGTAGGTGGTGCGGTACGAGACCAACTTCTTGAACTCCCTGTAAAAGATCATGACTGGGTTGTTGTTGGGGGTACACCAGAATTCATGCTAAATGAAGGCTACAAACAGGTAGGTGCCGACTTTCCCGTTTTCTTACATCCTAAAACTAAAGAAGAATATGCACTCGCCAGAACAGAGCGAAAGAAAGGCAAAGGCTATTTGGGTTTTGAATGCTATGCAGCCCCTGACGTAAGCTTAGAAGATGACCTTAAACGCAGAGATTTAACCATAAATGCAATGGCCTCTGCAGATGGGGTAATTATTGACCCTTACAGCGGTCAGGATGATCTAAAGCAAAAAGTATTACGCCATGTTTCTGAGGCATTTTCAGAAGATCCTCTTAGAGTACTAAGAGTCGCACGTTTTGCCGCTCGTTTTCACCACCTTGGTTTCACTGTAGCCAATGAAACCCTTACGCTAATGAAACAATTGGTTGATGACGGAGAACTTCAGCACTTGGCCGCTGAACGCGTTTGGCAAGAAAGTGCACGAGCATTGGGTGAGAAGTCGCCCTGGGTATATTTTGAAGTACTAAGGTCATGTGGCGCGCTGCACGTATTACTCCCAGAACTGGACGCACTTTTTGGTATCCCCCAGCCTGAAAAACACCATCCTGAAATAGACACGGGCTTGCACAGTTTATTGTCACTTCAGGCCGCCTGCCAGTTAAGTGAAGAAACCCCTGTAAGGTTTGCTGCACTAATTCATGATTTGGGAAAAGGATTAACACCACAATCTGAATGGCCTCAACATAAGGGCCATGAAAAACGAAGCCTGCCTTTAGTAAAAGCGTTATGTGACCGACTTAAAGCCCCTAACAACATTCGGTCTTTGGCGCTTTTAGCCGCAGAATATCACACCCATGTTCATAGAGCGTTTGAACTAAAAGCATCAACCCTATTAAAAGTGATTCGCTCTTCAGATGCATTTCGAAATGTAGAGAAGTTTGAACAGTTTCTCTTAGTGTGTGAATCGGATAGTAAAGGGCGAACAGGGCTTGAAAACGTAGCATACCCTCAAGCGTTATACTTCATGTCTGCATTCAATGCAGCTAAAGCGGTGAAACCAGCGGCGCTCATTGCAGAAGGGTTTAGTGGAAAAGAGTTAGGCTTAGCTTTACAGCGCAAGCAACAAGCAAGCATTGAACACCTTAAACGAGAGCGAAAGAATGCAGAATAAGAAGGTAGCGCTCATCACCGGTAGTGCCCGACGAATTGGAGCCAGCATCGCCAAAATGCTTCACAAAAACGGGTACAACACGCTAATTCATTACAACGAAAGTGAAAGTGAAGCAAAACAGCTAGTAAACGATCTCAACCTAATACGACCAAACTCAGCCTTTTCCATTCAAGCGAACCTTAGAGAAATAACAGAATTATCTGCGCTCTGCAAAGCAACGGTAGCTCAGTGGGGGCAGCTTGATCTATTGGTTAACAATGCCTCATGTTTTCACCCAACCAGTGGATTTAACGATGACGATTGGGATTCAATAATGAATACCAATTTACGGGCACCCTACTACTTATCCCAAACGTTAGCAGAGGCACTAAAGACAACTTCTGGCTCCATAATTAATTTGGTAGATATTTACGCCGAACGTCCGCTTAAAAACCACAGTATTTACAGTATCAGTAAAGCGGGCATTGCGATGATGACACAAACCCTCGCCAGAGAACTCGCCCCTGATATTCGTGTTAACGGTGTTTCTCCTGGTGCCATTTTATGGCCGGAGAAAGAGAATGAGCAAACTACCTCAAAAGAGGGTATTATTTCACAAACCCCGCTTGCACGTTGTGGGTCACCAGACGACGTATGTGATGCTGTTAATTACCTAGCCAGCAGCACTTTTGTAACCGGACAAATTATTAAAGTAGATGGCGGAAGAAGCCTCTATCTGTAACCATTACTAAACTGAGGAAACACCATGAGAAATGTTGTTATTGTTGCGGCAGGACGCACCCCTATAGGCGCTTTTAGTGGTGAGTTATCATCACTTAGTGCTACGCAACTAGGTACCACCGTTGTTAAAGCACTGCTAGAAAAATCATCTATAGCAGCAGACCAAATTGATGAAATAATTTTAGGTCAGGTACTCACTGCAGGCTGTGGCCAGAACCCTGCTCGCCAAACCGCTATTAATTCGGGCCTTCCTGTTTCAACACCAGCTATTACCATCAACAAAGTCTGTGGATCAGGCCTTAAAGCTGTACACATGGCGGCACAAGCTATTGCCTGTGGCGATGCGAATATGATTATTGCTGGCGGTCAGGAAAGTATGAGTTTGTCTGCTCACGTACTGCCAAAATCAAGAAATGGCCAAAAGATGGGTAACTGGAACCTAGTTGACACTATGGTGAATGACGGTTTATGGGATGCATTCAACGATTACCACATGGGTATTACCGCTGAAAACATTGCTGACCAATTTGAGATTACACGTCAGGAACAAGACGAGTTTGCAGTGGCCTCACAGCAAAAAGCAGAAGCAGCCCAGAAAGCCAATCGATTTGCGGACGAGATAATTCCGGTGAGTATTCCTCAACGTAGAGGTGAGCCAAAAATAGTCGATACGGATGAAAACCCACGTCACGGTGCCAATATGGAATCTATGGGCAAAATGCGCCCAGCTTTCAAAAAGGACGGCTCTATCACCGCAGCCAACGCGTCATCACTCAATGATGGTGCCTCAGCCGTTATTGTTTGCAGTGAAGAAAAAGCAAAAGAGCTAGGCTTAACACCATTAGCTACAATAAAAGCTTACGCCAATGCAGGTGTTGACCCGAGCATTATGGGCACTGGTCCTGTGCCAGCCACACAACAGTGCCTTAGCAAAGCAAATTGGACGATTGATGATCTTGACTTAATAGAAGCCAATGAAGCTTTTGCCGCTCAGGCTATTTCTGTTAACAGAGGCTTAGGTTGGGATACTGAGAAAGTGAATGTAAATGGTGGTGCCATTGCATTAGGCCACCCTATTGGTGCTTCAGGCTGTCGTATTTTGGTTACGCTTATACATGAGATGATTAAGCGCGATGCGAAGAAAGGTTTAGCTACACTGTGTATTGGTGGTGGCATGGGCGTTTCTTTGGCTATTGAAAGATAGCGTGAATGAGTTCCCATGTAGACGCATGGGAACTCAAGACTTCACGCCAGGGGCAAAGATATGAATTTTATTAGGCTGCGATAAAATAAGTGATGGCTTCATACCCAGCATAGATCTGAAGGTATGAGAACAATGCGATGAATCTGTAAAGCCCGCAGCAATGGCAGCATCCGTTAAGTTTTTCCCTTGCCCCATTTTAACAGATGTCACATAAAGTCTGTGCCATAAGCGATAGCGACGAATAGGAACGCCTGTTTGCTGTTTAAATAACTGCACTAAACGAGGAACCGATAAATTAACTGCCCTGGCAAGATCCTCAACCGATAAATTATTATCAATTGTTTGTTTTATCAAATGAATAACATCTACAACCCGCTGATCCACATTGTACTCATCCTCATCCTCAGCCCCAACCAAGAGCATTTTATCTAGAAGCTTACACGCTGTATCAGAATCCGGTTGAGATTTATAGATTTCCCAAAAGCGTGAAATGAAGTCACATTCATCATTCAACTGGTAGGCAACTTTTCCCTGTTTGCACTGCATCTGACCAGACAATGCTGCGAAGTCAGCGCCCAGAGCGTCCAAGTTACAATTTACCACTATTGAATTTTTTGTATCTATCGTTACAGACAAACCAGCAGGGAGAAGCAAACTCCGGCATTTAATAGGTTCAGACTGCCCTTCTGTCAGAAATGAAACAGGGTTATCAAGCGAAAATGCCAGCGTGGCAGCGCCTTGTGATAAATCCATTGGTTCAAAAAGTGGCCCTATATAAAGAGTACGTTTATCCCATAGATAAAGTAGCGACGGATAAATCTCGCTCATTAGGAAACCCTCTAGCATTAGAAATATTTTTTATTTTTTGTAAACACAGCTAAAACATCTGCCAGCCCACCAATTCCAGCTTACATCTGTAAACCATAAATAAAAAACTTTCGTTTTCCAACTTTATTTTTCGATTTAGTGAACCATTCAACCTTTTTACGTTAAAAAGAGCATCCTCATCAAAACATACAAGTGTTCGCTTTCTAATACGTTTTATTCTTGTATTCGTTGAAGGGTCTTCAGCCATAAAAATAATATTAAAAAGAGACACAAAAAATGAAAAAGACACTACTCACACTTGCAGCAGCGTCGACTATTGCAATAGCTACGCCTTCGCACGCTGGTTTTTTTTCTGACTACTTTAGCTACACAAAAACCAAACATCCTATCGTGCTCGTTCCAGGCATCTTTGCCTTCGACACGATTGCGGGTGTTGATTACTGGTACCAGATTCCGTCTAGTCTTGAAAAACGTGGTGCAGAGGTACATGTTGCCAAAATCAATGCATTTGATAACTCAGCTATGCGTGGCGAAGCGCTAATCGCTCAAATGGAGGAGATCAAAGCAGCCTCAGGCGGCTCTGTATCAAAGTTCAATATTATGGGACACAGCCAAGGAGGAATGACCGCTCGTTACGTAATGAATGTACGCCCGGATTTAGTGGCATCGGTAACGACAATGTCTACACCGCACACAGGCTCACCTATTGCAGACCTGGTAACCGACACGGCGCCTCCTAGCTCTGTTCAGGGAGTTATGTTTGAGGTATTTGCTAATGCCGTTGGAAATCTGGTTAACCTGCTTTCAGACAACAAAAAGGATGACTCTGACATATACGCAATGTTAGGCGAGTTTAATGAAGCAGGTGCAGCAGAATTTAATGCAACTTACCCTATAGGTATGCCAACGGAAGAATGTGGTACTGGCCCTTCTGAAGTGACCGTCGACGGCAATGCTATCAAACTCTACTCTTGGGGTGGTGCAGCTCAGCTAACGGGTGGCCTTGATATCTCTGACCCATTGTTTGCCATAACCGCTCTGGCATTTGATGAAGGCGTAGAAAACGATGGTGTCACCGGCGTTTGTGCAAACCACTTTGGTAAAGTACTTCGTGACGACTACTTCATGAACCATATTGATATAAACAACCATGTGCTAGGTCTTGTTTCATTATTTGAAACTAACCCTAAAACAGTTTTCAAAAACCAGGCTAATCGTTTAAAGAAAGCAGGTTTATAAGCGCTAAAGTAGTTTCACCCTCGAGTCACCTTGTAACTTAATCGCAGGGTGACCGTCCAACCACATGGTTTCTAAGATTAATTCACAAAATAATGGAGTTGATAATGATCATAAAAACATCCGCCAGAGTTGGCCTCATTATAATAGCTATGCTACTCGCAGCCTTCTTTGTGAGCTTTCCGGCAGAACAACCAAAGAAAAGTGAAATAAATTCATCATCAATAGAAGAAGATGAAATAACCGTAGCTAAAAGGGTCAATCAACAAACCTATGACCAAGCCGGAAGCTTAAATGCATCACAAAACCACAAGTCAAAACCATCATCAATTGCTGATATTAACCATGATGTCGTTTTAAAAACAGACGCAGATGGAAACCTGATTGTTGGCGAAGAAGCCAAGCACCTATTTGAATTTTACTTATCAAGCATTGGAGAGGAGTCGCTTGAGCAGATTCTTACTCGTATACAATATGAACTAGATGAACAGCTACAGCCACCTGCTTTAGATCAGGCTCTATCACTATTAAAACGCTATGTGGATTACAAAATTGAACTGGCTGAATTAGAAGCTGAAACAAACGTCCCTGCTGTAAGCTCACTTTCGGACCTTGAAAAAATTAAGCTACAGAAATCACAACTCAACACATTAAGAACACAATATTTCGATCAGACGGAACACCAACAGTTTTTTGAACAAGAAGAAGCCTACGATAGCTATATGTTGAGCCACCTTGAAATAATGAAGAATGGAAACCTTGATGAAGCCGAGAAAAAACAGCAAGCAAAACTATTAGAACAAACGCTTCCTGAAGAAATACAGCTAGTAAGAAAGCAGGTAACGAAACATTCAAACCTTTATGAAACCGCTATCAACATGAGAAAGACCGGCGCAAGCGAGGAGGAGATATATCAGGTAAGAGCACAAACATTAGGCGACGATGCGGCCGTAGCCATGGCAAAGCTAGATAATGATCGCAAGCAATGGCAACAACGGCTAACTAACTATGCACAACACCGAGACCAGATTATTAATTCAGGTTTAAGCAATGAAGACAGCGCACTTGCCATCAATGAACTCATTGAAAATAATTTCTCGGGCACTGAGCGCCTTAGAGTAAAGGCACTTAACAGTACATTGTAACGCAAATAAACTGCTCACATATAACGCTTAGCTAATGAAGAAAGGCCTTTCTTAATTGGCATTTCTACTACTGATTTCAACAAACCACCCATAAGAGGGATCTTGGATTCAAACTCAATGGTGTATCGGAGCCTGGTATTGCCATCAACCTGGCTAAACTCCATACGTCCTTTATGGTTTTTGATGGGGCTGCCTTTAGTGATCACATACTCCATTACTTCGTTAGGTTCAAATGTGACAACGGTTTCTTCAAAACCAGCCAAAGGAAACGGAGTAATTTTTCTTACCGAACCTAAACCGTTTATATATTCACCCTTACCATCTGCAATACGTTTTATATCTGCTTTAAGGAGCTTTCCAAATTTTTCATGGTCGGTT
>JQIA01002022.1_pt1 | contig 10881 bp, 8 predicted proteins | sample 811431 | NCBI WGS metagenome assembly JQIA01 (sample SAMN02998118, study PRJNA258478) | marine sediment metagenome | biome: marine; feature: seafloor; material: sediment; isolation source: oil-polluted sediment collected from 3 locations (0.5 km, 0.7 km and 0.9 km)... | place: USA: Gulf of Mexico ... | reverse complement strand
ATATCTAATTATTTTCTAAAATAATACTTGTTTCAATCCAATATACCTAATTATTTCTTAAGTTGATGCATATGGGGCAACAAAAATGCGTTATCCACCCTATCTGACTAAAATCATAATGTCTGAGTTAGAATTATAGAATTTACAGAATAACTACATTATATCGTTCTTAAACTTGGTAAAGAACTGTTTTAAAAGTTTCGCTTTGAAATATGTTGGTTATAATAAAGAAGCAGAGCTTCTTGGCAGTGTGTTACTAGAGTTTGGGAATAATTTTGCTTTTTAATTCTGCAAATCTTGATTCAGAAATTTTTAATCGTTAAAAATATTTAGTGATGTTTTATGTGTAAATGGTGAGCAAGAAGGGGCTTTGCACACCCAACATGACTGTACAAAGATAATTTTCATATTAATTTTTACTTAATTCCTTTTTTGAATCAGGTGTAGATAAAAGTAACTTCTTTATATTAATGGTAATCTGAGAAAATAATATTCCTATACTAAGTAGGAAAAAACCTGAACTGCTTTGTAATCCTAGTTCTTCAACAGGATAGACAAATAGTATAGTTCCAAATAATATTAAACCAAGAGAACCTACTACACATATTTTTATTTTAATTTTTAGTATTTTTTGGTTTTTATTAAAAGTTAGAATATCCCATATTAGAAATAAAAAGATTAACATTAGTGTAGCAATACTATTTATATATGCTATTTTTGGCGTTGTATTATATGGGGAATTTAGAATAATTATTAATATTGGAATTCCTATAAACTTAATTAAATCTAGTATATTTTTTAAAAGCATTTTGTATTGATTTTTACTAAACAGTTGGTTCTTTTCTGAATTTGAAGTAGGCAAAAGTAACTTTTCCAATTTAATAATAATATTGAAAAATAATAGGCTTACTAAAATTAGTAAAAATCCTGAATTTTTATGTACTTCTATATCTTTAATTGGATAAAAAAATAATACAAAACCATATAATGCTAAACAGATAGCTATAATTAAGCATAATCTGAGTTCAATTTTTATAATTTTTTTATTATCATTAAAAGCTAAAAGGTAAAATATTACAAATAAATAGCCTAATAGCGGTAAAAAGAAAATACTTACATATTCTATCTCTGGATTTTTATCAGAAAATAACCCGAAATACATGAAAGCTAGAAAAATTATAGTTCCTATAAATTTACTCAAATCTAACATATCTTTTAAAAGCATTTTATACTCCTAAACTAAAATGTGAATTAAGAGCTGAAATTTATGTATCTTTATTCAAAGATAAAGAATTGACAATTAAAAATATTCAAAATGGTAAATTTTAATAAAATTATTTTTTCAGTTCTTAATTCACATTAAAGTAAATGATATTACGCATATATATACTAATGCAGGATGTGTTGCAATACCATTAAATTAAGAAAGTTATTCCGGAGTCCAAAGCGAAGCTTTGATATTATCATTTATAAATCATATATTTACAAAAGCTTTGAACTCCAAAAACCTCATTAAAAGCTGATTAGATATCTTTCCTAAATTAAGAGTATATAAATGTAGGATACAAGAATTAATTACATCTTGATGCTTTAGAATGATATCTATTTAACTACAAACGTTCTTTTACCCAAGTTGTCACACTCTGCAAAGTAGCTGGTAGTTTATCTAATTCACTACCACCACCTTGAGCCATATCTGGCCGGCCACCACCTTTACCACCAACTTGAGTAGCAACATATTTCATTAATTCTCCGGCCTTAACTTTATTAGTAAGGTCAGCTGTCACTGCAGCAACCAGAGCAATTTTTTCATCTTTTATTCCAGCCAATAAAATTACTCCAGTAGTTAGTTTACTTTTTAGCTGATCAGCAGTAGTTCGGAGTTGCTTCATATCCATATTATCTAAAGAAGCTGCTATAAGTTTAACTCCTTTAATTTCAATTGCTTGATCAACTAAATCAGCACCTTGACTACTGGCTAATTTGTTTTGTAATTGAGATAATTCTTTTTCTAAACCACGATTTTGTTCCAACAATTGGATAACTCGTTCTTCCACTGATTCTTGGTTAGTCTTAAGAGCATTGCTGATATTATGCAAAGTTGCTTCTGTATTAGTCACCCAATCCAAAGCCTTGTCACCAGTAATAGCTTCAATCCGTCTTACGCCAGCTGCAATTCCAGTTTCTGTAATAATCTTAAATAAACCAATATCACCAATTTGTGTAACATGAGTTCCACCACATAATTCAGTAGAAAATTTGCCGATAGAAAGAACTCTTACTTGTTCAGAATATTTTTCCCCAAATAATGCCATTGCTCCACTTTGCATGGCTTCTTCCAAATCCATAAGATCAGTCTGCACTGAAGTATTTAATAGAATTTGTTGATTAACTATCCGTTCGATCTGAGTTAATTGTTCAGCAGTAACTGGCTCAAAATGGGAAAAATCAAAACGTAATCTGTCCGCTTCTACTAAAGAACCTTTTTGTTTTACATGTTCTCCAAGAACTTGGCGTAATGCTGCATGAAGTAAGTGAGTTGCAGTATGATTGCGAGCGGTAGCAAGCCGAGCTTGAACATTAATTTGAGCCTGCAATTGCTCTCCGACTTGAATGCTGCCAGAAGATATTTTACCAATGTGAACATGAGCTTTCCCCATTTTTTTGGTATCATCTACCACAAACATTACATTACAATCAAATATTTGTCCTTTGTCACCGGCTTGACCACCTGACTCAGCATAAAATGGAGTTTGCTGTAAAATTATCTGTCCTTCTTGCCCAACATTTAATCTTTCTACTGGTTGGCCAGCATGAAAGATAGCTGTCACCAAACCAGTTTCATTTACATTCTCATAACCAATAAATTTACTTTCTAAATCAATCTTTTGATCTGTTTGGCTCATATCTAAATCAAATTGACTAGCTGTGCTACTTCTAGAACGTTGTTGAGCCATTTCAACTTCAAAACCATCCATATCTACTTGTAGATTACGTTCTCTAGCAATATCGGCAGTTAAATCAGTGGGAAAACCATAGGTGTCATATAATTTAAAAATTAATTCACCTGGAATAACAGTTAAACCAATAATTTCCTGCTCTAATAAACGTATTCCTCGATCTAAAGTGTCATCAAATCTTTCTTCTTCCTGTTTTAAAATCTTTGCTATTAATTCTTGATGTTTAGTTAATTCTGGATATGCTATTCCCATCTGCTGTTCTAAGAAACTAACTAAACGGTAAAGTCCTCGTAATTCTAGTTTATGTCCATGTCTGACTGCTCTACGAATTATACGGCGTAACACATATCCACGGCCTTCATTAGCTGGCACAATTCCGTCAATAATTAAAAAGCTACAGGCTCGAATATGGTCAGCAATAACTCGCAAAGAATTATTAGTTAAATCATCACAATTGGCTAAAGTAGCTATATCTTTAATTAAATTTCTAAATAAATCAATATCATAATTATTATGCACATTTTGTAAAACAGCTGCTAATCGTTCTAATCCCATACCAGTATCAACTGATGGTTTTGGTAATGGAGTAATTTCACCTTTGGCATCACGGTTAAATTGCATGAACACTAAGTTCCAAATTTCAATATATCGATCACCATCTGCTTCTGGAGTTCCTGGTGGGCCACCAGCTATTTCTGGGCCATGGTCATAAAATATTTCTGAACAAGGTCCACAAGGCCCAGTATCGCCCATTGACCAAAAATTATCTGCTTCTCCACAACGAGAAAAACGAGTTGGATCAACTTGCATTTCTTTAAGCCAAATATCAGCAGCTTCATCGTCTTGTTGGTAAACTGTTATCCAAAGTTTTTCTGGTGGCAGTTTAATTACTTCAGTTAAAAATTTCCAGGCAAATTGAATCGCATCTCGTTTAAAATAGTCACCAAAGCTAAAATTACCTAACATTTCAAAGAAAGTGTGATGGCGAGCAGTATAACCAACATTTTCTAAGTCGTTATGTTTACCACCGGCTCGAACACAGCGTTGACAGGTAGTTGCTCTGGTGTAATTGCGTGATTCAACTCCTAAAAAAGTATCTTTAAATTGCACCATACCAGCGTTGGTGAATAGTAGGGTTGGATCATTGGCTGGAACTAGTGGGCTGCTGGAAACGACGGTATGGCCTTTGGAGGCAAAATAGTCTAAAAATGCTTGGCGTAATTCGGAAACTGTCATAGTGTTTTAAAATTTGTCTAGTTGCTATAGTATATTTAATGAATTTTAATATAAACTACTTGTATAAATCTAGTTATTTGCTTTTAATTTTTTTAATATAAAACAAGATATGTTCTTTACAAAAATATTTTAATTTCCATATGTAATATTTCCAATGAAATTTCTGGTATTGCAAAAAATAGCTTAATTTCCGAATAAATTCTTTTAAAACACATTTTAATTCCAAAAAAATATGATGGATTGCACCTATTACAGCCCAACAAAATAGAACAAAGAAAATACTTAGTTAGATGTAACATGAGTAAAAAATATTCCACTATAGCTATCTGTGAAATATGGGAGAAAAAAATAAGTTACAGGTGTATATATGATCCAAGGTAAAACAAAACTAATAAAACCTATAAATCCAATAACACTATAGTTAAAATTATATATAGAATATTCATCATAACTAGGCGTTATAAATTTCTCCAATTTTTTCTTTACTAATGGATCTTGTACAAAAAAGTCAGAATAACTTTTAAATACTATTCCCCATAACATAAGTAATAAACATAAAATTGCTGGTAATGCAAGAATTATTAAAGTTATAAAGTATAAATTAGAAGGAGTTATTATCAAAGTTCATACTCCCAAATTTAGAACTATAAGTTTTAATCTATCTTTTCACATGTTTCATTAAACGTTGTTTTTTCTTCTGCTGGTGTGGAGTCAAAATATTTTTTTTGCCTGCAAATGGATTTTCACCTTGTTTAAATTCTAACCGGATTGGAGTACCTTCTAAATTAAACACTTCTCGGAAATAATTTTTTAAATAACGTTGATAAGCTTCGGGCAATGACTCAACTTGATTACCATGAATTATGAATAATGGTGGATTAGTACCAGCTTGATTTATATAACGTAATTTAATTCTTCTACCGTGTCTTAATGGTGGAGAATGGGCTTTTACTGCATCTTGTAAAACAACATTTAATCTTGGAGTATGAATTTTTTTACTAGCAGATAACCAAACATTATTTACTGTATCCAATAACTTGTTAACTCCAGAACCATGCAAAGCAGAAATAAAATGAATTTTTGCAAAATCAATAAAATGTAACTTTCTATCTAAATTAGACTTAACTCGTTCTCGATGGTCATGTTTCAAACCATCCCATTTATTTATCGCAATTATTAAACCACGTCCACTATCCAATATATGTCCTAATAAATTAGCATCTTGAACTGTCATGCCTTCTTTAGCATCCATTAACATGATCACTACATTAGCAACACTGATTGCTTGCAATGCCTTAATAACGCTAAATTTTTCAATAGTTTCAAATACTTTGGCTCGTTTTCTAACTCCAGCAGTATCTATCAAAGTATAAGCTTTACCATCTTGCTCAAAAGGAATGAAAATACTATCACGAGTAGTTCCAGGTTTATCAAAAGTAATCACTCTTTCATAACCTAACAAACGATTAACTAAAGTTGATTTACCAACGTTTGGCCGACCAAGCACTGCTATTTTTAAACTTTTATCATTTTCTGGTAAGAGATCTTCTTCATTCGGAAATTCTTCCAATACATTAATCATCAAATCAGTAATGCCTCTTTGATGAGCAGCTGAAATGACATGCATTTTAGCTAAACCTAAACTATAAAATTCGGCACTGATTATTTCTTTTGGAGTTCCTTCAGCTTTGTTAACAACTAAATGAATTGGAATTTCAAGTTTTCGTAACGCATTGGCTAAGTTTTCGTCTGCTGCTGTCAAACCACCACGTCCATCTACTAAAAATAATACACTATCAGCTTCTTCAATAGCTAACCAAGCTTGTTGAGTAATATGTTTTAACATTGCATCAGATTTTTCTCCAAGCCCTCCAGTATCAATTAACCAACACTTGCCACCAATAACTCCTCGGCCAAATTTACGATCTCGTGTTAGACCAGGTTGATCGGCAACTAAAGCATCACGAGTTTTAGTTAAAGCATTGAATAAAGTAGATTTACCGACATTTGGACGGCCGACAATAGCTATTGTGGGAAGCATGTTTAATCCTGTTGCAAAGTTTGGTCAATTATATCACATAAACAATGAATAACTAATAAATGAACTTCTTGAATTCGGGCAGTTGATTGACTAGGAATTCTTATTTCTATATCAGTTGGAGCTAATATTTTAGCAATTGTTCCTCCATCACAACCAGTCAAGGCTATTATGCTCAAATTTTTATTATGAGCAGCTTGAACAGCTTTCAATACATTAGGAGAATTACCACTAGTGCTGATTGCTAGAAGTATATCTTTATCATGTCCTAAAGCTTCAATTTGTCGAGAGAAAATATTTTCAAACGTATAATCGTTACCAATGGAAGTTAAGTTAGAAGTATCAGTAGTCAAAGAAATTGCCGCTAAAGCTCGCCGTTCCGTTTCAAAACGGTTGATAATTTCGGCTGCAAAATGCTGAGATTGAGCTGCTGATCCTCCATTGCCACAACTTAAAATTTTATGTTGGTGTAAACAAGTTGCCATCAATTGGCCAGCAGCAATAATTTGTGGTTCTAAATTATTTATAGTTTTAGTTTGTACTTCTATACTGGTGGCAAAATGTTGATTAATTCGGTTGGATAAATTCATATTAATAATTGTTATATTAGGAATAATAGTGTTAAACTATCTGATAAATTTCAATAAACAGTTAGTTTATATAACACTATTTATTGAAATTTTTATTCCATTACTTCAAAGTAATTTCAATTAAATGGCGTTGGGCTGATAATTGTGGTATTTTTAAAACTGTTGTTGTTATATTGACTGGCAGTTGTTTCATAGTTATTATTTCTATTTCAGGATAAGTCCCTTTCATAGCTAACAAACAGCCAGTTTTGTCTATAAATTTTTCAGTTTGAGTATAAAAAAGCTGAATATTAGTATATGCTCTGGAAATAACTGTGCTAAATATTTCTTGTTCTAAATTTTCAGTTCTGATGCATATTGGTGTCACATTTTGTATTTTTAATTCTATAATAGCTTGTTTTATAAATCTAATTTTTTTAGCACTACTATCCACTAAAACATATTCCCAATCAGGAGTTGCAATAGCCAATAATAAACCTGGCAAACCTGCTCCAGTGCCAACATCTAAAATCCGTTTACCACGAACATATGGCAATACCGCTAGGCTATCAAAAACATGCTTAGGCAACATTTGTTTGATATTATTTATTGCTGTTAAATTATAGATTTTGTTCCATTTTTCTAATAATTTCAAATAGTCCAAAATTTGAGTTTGGTTAGAAACTGGCAAATCAATTTTTAAATGTTGCAGACCTTGTTTAAGAGTGTTTATTAGTTCCATTGTTCTAGTTTTATTTGTTTATCATAGGTTTAGATATCTTTCCTAAATAACTAACTATAGCTAAAATTTCATGTAGGATGTAATGAGTTTACGAATTACATGAGCCACATTTAGATACTGATGCAATTCGTGCTTCATTTGATTGATTACCAAAGCTGAAGCTTTGGACTCCAAAATGGAATAAAACTTATGCTTCAATACTTACATTTATATATCACTATTTTGGAAAGATGTCTACTTATCTGAGTTCGATATTTAATTATAGAGAAAAATGTCCGATCTTCGCTAATCAGACCTACAATTATCAGTTTATAATGTAAAAGTAAAATCTTCTACTAATGCTCCTGGCAATCTAGCACTACCAGTTGAACGCATTTCATAAGTATCTGTTTCCATAATAAAATCTCGTTCTTTGGTTAAAGTAATTAACTTATTTCCCAAGATATTATATAATGTTTCATCCCAACGCATCACATTTAAAGGAGCTACAATTTCTCCATTTTCAACCCAAAAAGTAGCAAATCTAGTCATGCCAGTCATTCTGCAAGCAGCTCGATCAGAATAGTTTAAATACCATAGATTATTGATGTAAATTCCAGTATCTAATTCCTTTAAAACGTCATCAGTAGCAAAATTTCCAGCAGCTAAATCTAATGAAATAGGATATTCTTCATCATTTGCTCCATTAGTATTCACACCATATTCTTTCGCAGAACGTGGTGAAATTAATGCTGTATCATAAACTCCTTGTTTTACTAGAGAAACTTGTTCTGGTTTTATAAAACCTTGAGTTTGAAAAGTGGGAGCTATTCCATCCTTAATGTTTTCTATGAGATTTACACTTGAATGTAGGTTCTGTCCTTCTAACATTCGTAATAAAGCCGTGTCTTTAGTGCAATGTGATTTAAGACCAAAACTATTCCAAGCCAATAATTGGAATATTTCAAACATAGCTGCTGGAGCTAAATAAACTCTGTATTTACCTGGATTTATAGTATGAGCTTCTTGCTTTAAAATTTTTAATTGAGCTAAAGAATTAGTTACTTTCTGTGTAAAATCAGCACTATTCCATTCAAAACCAGCATAAGCAGATTTTACTGCTTTATCCTTACTATGATATAAACTCCAATCAAAATTAAAAGTATAACTATTATGCCAATTGCGTTGTCCAAAAGAATTAGCAAAACCAGTAAAAATTCCACCAGATGCATAGATACCAACAAAATCACCAGTGGCAGTAAGAATTTCGTTCACGACATCTGGAGCAGCCAACAGATTATTACTACCAATTGATTCAGTAGAATTTACTTCAGTGGCATATAATAAATATGGATCTTCTGGAATATGTGGTAATTGGTTACGCAACTGTCGAATTACAGTAGTTACTCTTTCATAATCAGTGGTGAGTTCGCCACTTAAAGCAAATTGCTCACTGATATGACGTTTACCATCAATCAAATCTATTATTAAGTAACGTTGTTCAACATTACCAGGTTGCCGGATTTGAGCTTTATTAAATCTAATAAAATCAGATTGTTCAGCAGTAAATTCTGCCAAATAAATTTCGTTACCTTGTAATTGTTTACCAATAAAATCAGCTAATGTATAAAAATATTCTTGCATTAAACTCCTCCAAACACGTCAATATCAGTAAACACACAAGTTGGCGAAGCATGTCCTACTCGCATAATTTGATTCGGCTCACCTTTACCACAATTAGGTACTCCAAACATAGCCAAAGTATCTTTATTACCGACCTTATTTAGATTACGCCAAAAAGTAGCTGATATACCACGATAATTAGGATTTTTCACTACTTTGGTCAACTCTCCGTTTTCAATTAATTGTCCCCATTCACAACCAAATTGAAATTTATTACGTGAATCATCAATCGACCATGATGAATTGGTTCGCATTAAAATCCCTCTTTCAATTGAACTAAGCATATCATCAAAACTACTGTCTCCAGATTCAATATTGAGATTAGCCATTCTATCAATCGGCGGACGGTTCCAAGAACTAGCTCTAGCATTGGCAACACCAGCCATATCAGCTCTAGTTTGTGACATCGTTCCACCCAGTGGATTCAATAATTTACCAGCTTGAATAATATAAGTTTTTTCTGCTGGCAAACCTTCATCATCAAACCCATAACTGGCAAATTGATTAGTTATAGTAGGATCAAAAGTTACATTTAACAATTCCGAACCATATTGATATTTACCAAACATATCTAAATTAACAAAAGTAGTACCAGCATAGTTCCTTTCATCACCTAAAATCCTATCTAATTCCAGCGGATGGCCAATAGATTCATGGATTTGTAGTATCATTTGATCTGGTGCTAACATAACATCCATTTGTTCATTAGGGCAATTGGGAGCTGTCAACAGTTGCAAAGCTTCATCAGCTAACATTTTACCCTTACCAACAAAGTTTATGTCAGTCAAAATTTCCAAACCGCCTTGCTGTCCACTGCTAAAATCTCCAAACGTCCTTCGCTGAGTTTCAACTCCTTGATTAGCAATTATTCTTATATTAGGAATTAAATATTGAAATTGCTGTTGAATTTCACCGCCAGTATTGGTTAAATAAATCTGTTCACTTTTAATAGCTTGTAACGAAACTTCCCAATCAACAATTTTATCATTTAATTTACATTGAGCTGCTTCTTGACGTAATAAATCTAACTTATCCTTGATTGATACGCTGTCCCAAGCCTGTTTAACTATTGAATTATACTCACCTTGTGCTTGTGACATAGTTATTTTGGTAAGATCAATAACCATATTTTTACGACTATGTTCAGCCCACATTTGAGCTTTAGCCACAGCTTTACGCAACCCAGATTCACTTAGATCACTAGTTGCTGCATAACCAAGACCACCTTTATCGATTACTGTTAACATTACTCCAATATCACGAGTATGAATCGGTGGTTCAACTACATTTTGTCTCACAGCCAATCTTTCTGAAACTTCAGAAACATAACGTAAAGAACAGAAATCAACTGCTGGAATTATTTTCTCAAAATAATGTTTTATGTGCATGTTATCTATTATATAACATAATATTGGAATTTAATGGACTTTAGTAGAATATAGCAATTCTTAATTATGAATGCTTAATTCTTAATTAACTTCAATAATATTTAATTCTTAATAGATATATTCTAGTAAATTGGTAATTGCTATAAGTACTGAAGCATAAGTTTTATTCCATTTTGGAGTAGCTTCAGCTTTGGCAATCGCTCAATCAATAGCTATAGCGTTTTCCGATTGACTGGAGTACATCTTTAAGTTGTTTCGGGAATGGAGCGGAGCGGATTTCCCGAAA
>JQIA01002021.1_pt1 | contig 10884 bp, 6 predicted proteins | sample 811431 | NCBI WGS metagenome assembly JQIA01 (sample SAMN02998118, study PRJNA258478) | marine sediment metagenome | biome: marine; feature: seafloor; material: sediment; isolation source: oil-polluted sediment collected from 3 locations (0.5 km, 0.7 km and 0.9 km)... | place: USA: Gulf of Mexico ... | reverse complement strand
CCCATTACCGCCTCTTTCATTTTGCCGTACTTTTTATCTTCAGGCAGGCTTTCACCAGCCAGGTTTTGAATCAGATCAGAACCGAGGTTTGATGTCATAACAACAACGGTATTACGGAAATCGACCGTACGACCCTGGCCATCTGTCAAACGCCCATCGTCCAGCACCTGTAACAGCACATTAAAGACATCGGGATGCGCTTTCTCTACTTCGTCCAGTAGCAGTACGGAATAAGGTTTTCGTCTAACGGCTTCGGTCAGATAACCGCCTTCCTCGTAACCGACGTAGCCGGGCGGAGCACCAATCAATCGGGCGACCGAATGTTTCTCCATAAACTCGGACATATCAATACGCACCATGGCCTCTTCCGTATCGAAGAGGAATTCTGCCAGGGATTTACAGAGTTCTGTTTTACCTACCCCGGTTGGCCCTAAAAACAAAAACGAACCATTGGGACGACTCGGATCAGACAGGCCTGCTCGAGAGCGACGCACTGCATTGGAGACCGCAACAACGGCTTCCTCCTGCCCCATTACGCGGTGGTGTAAAAACTCCTCCATACGCAACAATTTGTCACGCTCGCCTTCCAGCATTTTGGCGACGGGAATACCTGTCCATTTCGACACCACTTCTGCAATTTCTTCTTCTGTAACCTTGTTGCGCAACAGTTGCTTTTCTTTCGGCTTATCATCCGACCCGGTGTCGCTTTCGGCATTACCGGCCGCCGCAAGGCGTTCTTCCAGAGCGGGGACAATTCCGTATTGCAGCTCCGACATTTTAGTCAAATCACCAGCGCGTCGAGCCGCATCCATATCAATTTTTGCCTGCTCCAAATCACTTTTGATTTGCGTCGTATCCTGCATGGACGCTTTTTCTGACTTCCAGATTTCTTCAAAATCGGCATATTCTTTTTCAATTTCTAAAATATCTTCTTCGAGTTTTTGAAGCCGCTTTTTAGACGCATCATCTTCTTCCTTTTTGACCGCTTCGCGTTCCATTTTTAGCTGGATAAGACGACGATCCAGGCGATCCATTTCTTCCGGCTTGGAATCAATTTCCATACGAATACGGCTACCCGCTTCATCGATCAAGTCAATCGCCTTATCGGGCAATTGCCTATCCGTAATATAGCGTTGTGATAATTTTGCCGCCGCAACAATAGCGGAGTCGGTAATATCAACCCCGTGATGTACTTCGTAACGCTCCTTCAAACCGCGCAAAATGGCGATGGTATCTTCTTCGCTGGGCTCGTCGACCTGTACTTTTTGAAAGCGTCGTTCGAGAGCCGCATCTTTTTCAATATATTGACGATATTCGTCGAGCGTAGTCGCACCCACACAATGCAGCTCACCTCGTGCCAGGGCGGGTTTAAGCATATTGCCAGCATCCATAGCGCCTTCTGCTTTACCGGCGCCCACCATGGTATGCAATTCATCGATGAATAAAATAATCTGACCTTCCTGCTTACCTAATTCATTCAGAACCGCTTTTAAACGCTCTTCAAACTCACCTCGAAATTTCGCCCCGGCAAGCAGGGAACCAAAATCGAGAGACAACACTTGCTTGCCTTTCAAACCTTCGGGAACTTCCCCATTTACAATTCGCTGGGCAAGACCTTCAACGATGGCCGTTTTCCCCACACCCGGTTCACCTATCAATACTGGGTTATTTTTGGTACGACGTTGCAGGACCTGAATCGTGCGGCGAATTTCATCATCTCGCCCAATCACAGGATCAAGCTTACCTTCGGCGGCGCGCTCAGTAAGATCTATCGTGTATTTATCCAGCGCCTGGCGCTGATCTTCTGCATCGGGGTTTTGCACGGTTTCACCTCCACGAACTTTTTCTATGACTGTTTCAAGGCGAGCTCGCTCGCCGAATTTATTCAAGGCTTCACCAAGCCCACCACCCGCATCAAAGGCCGCGAGTAACACCGCTTCCAAAGCAATATACTGATCGCCCTGCTGCTGAGCACGCTTATCGGCAAGATTCAGTAAACGCATTAAATCCTGAGATATTCCTATATCGCCCGTGGGATTTTTAATTTCCGCCAGAGTCTGCAACAGCGCTTCAAACTGACCTTCGAGTCCAGGCAGATCAAAATCGGCATTCGACAACATAGGCCGCACCGAGCCACCTGCCTGATTCAGCATGGCAATAAGAAGATGCACTGGCTCTATCGCTGTGTGATCCCTACCCATCGCGATGGACTGAGCCTCACTGAGAGCCTCCTGCAAAGAATTTGTTAGTTTTTCCTGTTTCATACCACCCGCCTATTGCATTTCTAAATCACAAGTATTTATCTAAACACTCTTGCGAATATATTTTGGGGCCAATACGATAATTTCAATACAAAGAAAGAAAACAGCCGATCTTTTGACTCAAATGATGCGCCAGATCAACTAAAGAAAAGAATAAAAAAGAGAGCTTTTATGACGCCCTCAAGACATTAAACTGAGACGAGTTTTATAACATCAAATGCAGGGGTTTCGTAGGGATGAGCTTTTTTTAAGGCGCTGACTGCAGCGGCAATAAATTGATCCTCACACACTAATTCAACGCGATACTCGGCGACTTTTTCAAGCCGATCATCCGAACCGATGTAGGGCGTGCTTCCAGGCAAAGGTCGAAACTGCCCCTCACCCAGGACTTGCCAGCAACAATTTTCGTAATTACCGATGCGCCCTGCTCCGGCATTAAAAACCGCTTTTTTAACGGCTTCTAATTCCGACTCAGGAACATAAAAACATAATTTATACACGCACCAATCCAGAAGGCTTCAAGATAAAATTAGGCGGTAAAACCGCCAGGCGCTTAATGCAGCAAGTTGAAAAACTTACGTTGATACGCGACTGCAACCGGCTCGCCTTTACCGAGCGCAGCTAATACATCTAAAAACGCTTGCTTTACCGCACCCTCTTTTGCATTTTTATCGCGCTCTATAATCCCCAGCAATAACTCCAGTGCATCCTCATAACTGTGATTCTGGCTGTACTGTAAGGCCAGCTGGTAAGCGACATCGATATTGTTAGCATCTTCACCCAACTGTCGTTCCAGCTCGATAATTTCCGGCGACTTAGCCGCTTCACGTGCCAATTCCAGCTGAGCCATTAACTGCTCATAAAGCGCGTCCTGATCAGCAAGCGTGATATTTTTTAGTACGCTTTCAGCTTCGTCGCAACGATTTAACTGTAATAAAGCCTGGGCCAATACAAGACCAATCATCTTGTCCTGTCCAGACTCAGAATAAGCCTCTTTTAAGTCGACTAAAGCGGCATCAAAATCGCCTGCCTTCATTTTTTCCTCTGCAGAGGCCATCAGCGCATCCCATACTTTGGGCAGCAATTGATCCAGCTTGGCGCGAATTTCAGCTTCAGTTTGCGCACCCTGAAACGCATCGACCGGCTGACCATCCTTCATCATAATGACCGTAGGTAAACTGCGAACTCCAAACTGAGCAGAGATATCCGGCTGCTCGTCAGCATTCACCTTAGCGAGTAAAAACTGCCCTTTATATTCCTCAGCCAGTGCTTCAAGTATTGGCATCAGCACTTTACAGGGCGCACACCAGTCTGCCCAAAAATCCACTAGCACCAGGCGCTTCGCAGACTCTTCAATCAATATCTGCTGTGCGTTTTCGAGGGTAACTTCTACAACATGTTCATTTGTCATGTGTTTACTTTTCGCCTATAAATTAACAAAATATTTTTCGAGAAAAATGATGTCTGGCCAGTTTTTCTACTACTCATTTACTACCAATTACCAGCTTTTCTACTACTCATTTACTACCAATTGATAGTCGGGGCTCTACCCTGCTACCTTATCCCGACTCTCTCGTTCTAGTTAAGAGAAACCCGGGCATTACGAAACATTCGTAACCAGGCACCATCTTCACCCCAGCCATCGGGTTGCCAGGAGTTAGTTACCGTGCGAAATACTCGCTCTGGATGCGGCATCATAATAGTGACACGCCCATCGGCACTGCTTAATCCAGAAACCCCCTCGGGGGAACCGTTGGGATTGGCGGGATAACGTTCACTGACACGGTGATGATTATCCACATAACGCAGAGATACCAGACCCAAATTACTCGCACTCTCCAGATGAGACTGATCGCGAAACTCGGCCCGACCTTCGCCGTGGGCAATAGCCACCGGTAAAACCGAGCCCGCCATGCCATCCAATAAAATAGATGGGGATGATTCAACCATAACCAAGGCTACTCGAGCCTCAAATTGCTCAGAGGTATTGCGTACGAAGCGCGGCCAGTGATCGCTACCGGGAATTAAACCCTTAAGACTCGAGAGCATTTGACAGCCGTTGCAAACCCCCAGGGTAAAGGTATCGGCACGGGTAAAATAGGCTTCGAATTCATCCCGTGCTAGAGAGTTATACAAAATGGTTTTGGCCCAGCCCTCGCCAGCACCCAGGACATCGCCATAGGAAAAACCGCCGCAGGCGGCTAAGCCTGAAAACTCTGTAAGACTTATTCGCCCCGCCAAAATATCGCTCATATGAACGTCGATAGCCCGAAAGCCCGCCTGATCAAAAGCAGCAGCCATTTCGGTTTGGCCATTAACGCCCTGTTCACGCAATATGGCGATGGCCGGACGTATGCCACGGGCGATAAACGGTGCTGCCACGTCCTCGCTGACATCAAAGCTGAGCACGCTTGATAGACCGGGGTTATCTTCGGCGATGGCGTCAAATTCCTGTTGAGCACATTCGCTGTTATCCCGTAAGGATTGCATGCGGTAGCTGGTTTCGGCCCAGCATTGCTGTAATTCTGTACGAGTTTTCTCAATAATGACTTTGTCACTGTGAGTAATTTTCAGAGTATCACTGGTATTTGGCCGACCGATGCGGTGAACACAAGCATCAAGCCCCTCGGCCTTAAAACGCTCAACAACCCTGTCCACGTCACCGCTGGCCACCTGAATAACGGCACCAAGCTCTTCACTAAACAGGCTTGAAAGAACATCGCTTGATGCCGCTAACTCAACATCAATTCCGCAGTGCCCGGCAAAACTCATTTCCGCCAGCGTCGTCAACAGACCGCCGTCGGAGCGATCGTGATAAGCCAGTAATTGCTCGGCCTTAAGGCAGTTTTGTATCACATCAAAAAAACCACGAAGCCGCTCGGCACTATCGACATCGGGCACTTCATCACCAAGCTGAGAATAGACCTGAGCGAGGATAGACCCGCCTAAACGGTTGTGCCCTGCACCTAAATCAATCAACAACAGCTCACTGGCACCGGCGCTACGACTAAGCTCTGGGGTGATAGCTCCACTCACATCACTCACCGGAGAAAACGCAGAGATGATCAGAGACAAAGGCCCGGTAACCGCTTTATCTTCACCATCGCGCTGCCAGGCGGTGCGCATGGACATAGAGTCTTTGCCTACCGGGATCGTCATCCCCAGCGCTGGACATAGCTCCATGCCGACGGCTTCGACCGTGCGATACAACTTTTCATCCTCGCCGGGATGACCCGCAGCACACATCCAGTTGGCCGATAATTTGATCTGACTAATATCACCAATCGGAGCGCCGGCAATATTTGTGAGCACTTCGCCAATCGCCATACGTCCGGACGCAGGAGCATCGAGCAGAGCTAAAGGCGTACGCTCACCCATCGCCATAACTTCCCCAGGGGTTGCTTCGCCGGTGCAGCTATCAAGGGCTACAGTGGTCATCGCATAGTCGGCGACTGGCACCTGCCAGGGCCCGACCATCTGATCGCGAACCACCATACCCGTAATAGAGCGATCCCCAATGGTAATAAGAAAACTTTTACTCGCCACCGTCGGATGGCTCAGGACACGAGTGATCGCTTCATCAATATCAATGCCAGTGCTGTCAAAAGGTCTACTAACTGAGGCCTTAAACTCCGCGACCCGATGCATCTTCGGAGGCTTGCCAAACAATATCGATAAGGGTAAATCCACCGCTTGCTCACCGCTATCCCTATCATGAACGCGCAAGTGATCTTGTTCGGTAGATTCCCCTATCACTGCGAAAGGACAGCGCTCTCGCTCACAAATTTCCGTGAACCGTGATAACTGCTCGGGAGCAATCGCCAGGACATAGCGTTCCTGAGATTCGTTACACCAAATCTCAAGGGGCGACATACCCGGTTCGTCGTTGGGGATATTTCGTAACTGAAACTCGCCACCGCACCCACCATCTTTGACCAGCTCCGGGAAAGCATTGGAAAGCCCGCCCGCGCCAACGTCGTGAATAAAGGCAATGGGATTGTCGTCACCAAAAGCCCAGCAGCGATCAATGACCTCCTGACAACGGCGTTCAATTTCCGGGTTCTGACGTTGCACAGAAGCGAAATCCAGATCCTCGGCGCTGGTGCCGGAAGCCATCGATGAAGCAGCCCCCCCGCCCAGACCGATCAACATAGCCGGGCCGCCTAAGACAATGAGTTTATGCCCAGCTTCAAAGGCTGTTTTTTCTACGTGGGACTCACGAATATTACCGTAACCGCCCGCTATCATAATGGGCTTGTGATAACCCCGGCGCTCGTCGCCGTGGGTCATTTCAAAGCTGCGAAAATACCCGCATAAATTGGGGCGACCAAATTCGTTGTTAAATGCGGCGCCACCGACAGGGCCTTCCAGCATGATATCCAGCGCGGAAACAATGCGATCTGGCTTACCGTAATCCTCTTCCCAGGCTTGTTCAAAACCGGGAATACGCAAATTCGAGACACTGAATCCGCTCATACCCGCTTTAGGCTTTGAGCCTCGCCCGACAGCGCCTTCATCACGGATCTCTCCGCCCGACCCCGTACCCGCACCAGAGAATGGTGCAATGGCCGTAGGATGATTGTGAGTTTCCACTTTCATAAGCAGGTGCACTGGCTCCTGATGAGCCACATACTCGCCCTCTCCCGGCTGGGGGAAAAACCGGCCGGCCACACTACCCTCAATCACGGCCGCATTATCCGAATAGGCAGAAAGCACTTTGGCACTATTTTCTTTATAGGTATTCTTAATCATGCCAAACAGAGAGTGACTCTGCTCTACACCATCTACTGTCCAGCTGGCGTTAAAAATTTTATGGCGGCAATGTTCCGAGTTGGCCTGAGCAAACATCATCAATTCGATATCGGCGGGATCACGCCCTAGTCCGGTAAAGCTGGTGACCAGATAATCAATTTCGTCATCGGCGAGAGCCAAACCCAGCTCCGCATTAGCTCGCACCAGAGCATTACGACCTTCAGCTAATACCGGGATGCGAATGAGAGGCCGAGAGCTTTCCTGAACAAAAAGTTGAGCGGCAGCATTGAGGTGGTCAAACACTGTTTCAACCATACGATCGTGCAGCATCGCAGCTATTTTAGGACGCAGACTTTCATCCAGCACTGCACTTGTAGCACCATCATTTGCCCCCACTATCTTGAGGTAATAGGCTATGCCACGCTCAATCCGTTTCACGCCAGCCAGACCGGAATTATGCGCAATGTCTGTCGCCTTGCTTGACCAGGGCGAGATGGTGCCCGGCCGAGGCGTTACCAGGAAAAGTCGATAGCCCTGCTCTAGAGGCTCTTCTTGTCCTTCGGGATTGAAGGATCCGCTGGATACCGGCCCGTAGTGCAGTAACTCTTCCAGAATTTTCTGCTGGGCTCCGTTTAACTCTACCCCTTGTGAACCGACCGCCTGAATCTCTGTATTCAGGTCAACAAAGTGGACAAACTTTGTGGTGATATGTACGTCAGCTTCAATATGGGTGGAAACTGCCGCTGTTAACTTTTTTAGACGAAAAGCCGACAGCGCCGGTGCTCCTGGCAAAATCAGCATGCAAAGAACTCGCTTAGGTGGTGGGAAAATAACTCGAGTATTCTACTGGAAAACAAGCCATAGAAACACGGGCATCCCGGATAAAGAACAGTATCTCAGCACCCTGACTACCGCCCTCCCTGGAGGGCTTCAGCTATAGCTAGACACCCAAAATAACCCCAACAAATTGATTTGTCTGAAATTTTATTAGTTTCGTCAAATAATAGGGGTGTTTTTGTTGAAACCAATACCATCAGACCATAGTCTGAACACACTAGGAAGTATGGAAAACGTTAACTGATGGGATTTCGAAGACTGACATTTCGGCGCGTAGCTATACGAACGATTATGACAATGCTCATAGTCGGTTTGTCTGTAGCGCTCGTCGGCAGCCTGCCTGCAAGCTCTTTGGAAAGAGTCCTGGCGCGGGGTGTGCTGCGTATGGTCACACTTGAAGGCCCCACCACCTATTACGAGAGCGCGCAAGGCAAAGACGGCTTTGAATACCTGCTTGCCAAAGCCTTTGCCGAGCATTTAAACGTTCAGCTCGAGGTAAGCGTCGGTAAAGACTTAAACGCTGTTTTATTAAGTCTCACCGGCCCGCAGGCCAGCTTTGCTGCTGCCAGTTTGACCGTCACGAACGAACGCTCTGAATGGCTGAATTTTTCCGAACCTTATGATCAGGTTCGGCAAGTTCTGATTTATCAACGCGGTACACCCAGGCCCAAAATATTTGCCGATTTAAAACCGGAAGGTCGTCTGATTGTAGTCGCAGGCAGCTCCCATGACAGCACCCTGAAAAAGCTGCAGGAAACACAACATCCTGAATTACGCTGGGAAACTCTCGATAACTCGGAAATGCTTGGCCTAATGCAGTTGGTACACAGCGGGCAGGCTGACTACGCCGTAATTGATTCCAGTGCTTTCAGTATCAATCGAAGCATCTACCCAAACGCTCGCCAGGCCTTCTATCTCTCTGAGCCCGAGCCTATCGCCTGGGCTTTTCCCCAACATAGCGATGCCAGCCTGGCGCAGGCTGCCAATCAATTTCTTGAGCAATATCGCGCTAGCGGACAGCTAAAACGCTTAAAGCAACGCTTTTACAGTCCTACGGATGCCTTTAGCATCGGAGGTTCACAATTATTTATAAGCCGGGTTAACAAGCGCCTCCCCCGCTATGAAGATTTATTCCGTATCACCGCTGAACAGTATAAAGTCGACTGGCACCTGCTTGCCGCCATTGCTTATCAGGAGTCTCACTGGAACCCTCTTGCGACCTCGCCTACCGGGGTTCGTGGCCTGATGATGTTAACTCAGGATACCGCACGCGAAGTTGGCGTCTCGAACCTGCTGGACCCTGAACAAAGTCTCCGTGGTGGCGTGAAATATTATTTGAAAATAAAAAAGCGCCTGCCTAAATCTATTCTCGAACCAGATCGTACCTGGTTTGCTCTTGCGGCCTATAACATCGGCCTGGGACACCTCGAAGACGCACGGGTACTCACCCAGCGAGATAACAGCAACCCAAACCACTGGGGGGATGTACAACGCTACCTGCCCTTATTGCGCCAGAAAAAGTACTATAAATCGGTACGCCATGGCTACGCTCGAGGCAATGAGCCGGTCAACTATGTACGGAATATTCGACACTTTCATACCATCCTCCGCTGGCATAGTCAGGAGCAGGCGCGCATGTTGCAGGCGGAGCTGGATGAGGCGGAGAATAACTGGCACCCATCTAATCTCTCATCCTTGTAGAGCCGTATATGCAGCGCCGTTCCTGTAGAGCCCGGCATGATAGCTCACCCTGCTTGGCTCGACTAACTTCAAGCTAGCCATTCTTTAGAACGGTCTTATTTAGTTTTTTTATTATTTTTTATCGACGATTGAACCTGCCGCTTGTGCCTGAAAAAATCACTCAGCAAGCCTCCACATTCTTCTTTTAACACGCCTCCCGTCCACTCTATTCTGTGGTTAAAAAACGTTTCCTCCAGCAAGGCTAGTTGACTGACGACGGCACCCGACCTCGGCTCGTAAGCAGCAAACACCAGACGTCCAATTCGAGCGTGAATCATAGCGCCGACACACATCACACAGGGTTCCAAAGTGACGTACAAGGTCGCTCCAGACAGACGGTAATTACCTTGCTGAGCAGCAGCCCTGCGTAAAGCAATGATCTCGGCATGACTGCTTGGGTCATGTTCTCCTATTGGGCAATTCCAGCCCTCGGACAGCAGCTTGCCTTCATGGACAATCACGGCGCCTACCGGCACTTCTCCCTCCGCTTCAGCGAGCCGGGCCAGAGCCAGGGCGCGCCGCATCCAGGCTGTATCATCGGCTTGAGCGGGATCCGTTTGATCTGATTCAACTAGAGAATTCGTCATTGTTCAAAGAACTTGGGAGGATTCATCAGAGCGATGGATCTGATGTTTAGATTTAAGGTTTAGATCTGAAACATATTAAGGTGGTAGCTCGCGCTATTTCATCCGCTCAATCAGGTAATTCAGGCTATCGATACTACCCGCCAGAGTTTCCTCGGACATATCAATCAGGCTTTCCTTATAAAAAGCCTGTAGGCGCGGACGCGCCATATCGAGAACTTCACGGCCCCGTGGACAGAGTATTATTTTACGTGAACGCTGATCCTCAGAGTTAACCACTCGCTTGACGTAACCCGCTTTCTCCATGCGGGTCAACACGCCGTGGAGGCTTTGCCGACTCACCATCAGGTACTCCACCATCTCGTTGACCGTGAGTCCTGACTCGAAACCCGCACGGCCGACCGATGCCAGCACTGAAAACTGCTGGGACGTAAGATTAAATTCAGTCAAGATATTTGCGACGCGGCGTAAAGAAATATTACAGGCCTGATATAGCCGAAAAAAGAGTTTTTCCGACGCATAATCCGTTCCGCCTAAGGCGTCGTCCGTTTCTTCAAAACCATCTTTCATAGGACCCTCTTGTCTGGTATATAATTATGCCTACAAGTTTACAAGACTTCCCTAATTATTAACAGATAACAAAGAGATAGAGCCATGCCCCTCGCTCAGCCTCCTCACTCACCACCCACTCAAAATCTCAGTTTCGGAGA
>JQIA01002020.1_pt1 | contig 10886 bp, 11 predicted proteins | sample 811431 | NCBI WGS metagenome assembly JQIA01 (sample SAMN02998118, study PRJNA258478) | marine sediment metagenome | biome: marine; feature: seafloor; material: sediment; isolation source: oil-polluted sediment collected from 3 locations (0.5 km, 0.7 km and 0.9 km)... | place: USA: Gulf of Mexico ... | reverse complement strand
GCCGCCGATGTGGCCACCCGAAAGCTAAAAAACAGCTGCCTGGGTTACCTGTCGCTACTGGATGAGGCAGAACTCCAGCAGCAGGTCATCAATCAGGCAACAACCGCCAACAACATGACCGACACCATGGCGGCACTGTCTGCGCTGACACACATGGAGCACCCAGATCGAAACCCTTGTCTCGAAGATTTTTATAGCCAGTGGCAACAAGATCCACTGGTGGTGGATAAGTGGCTGTCGCTACAGGCAACCTCAAGCCGCACCGATGCCTTTGAGCGCGTAGTAGAGCTGCTGAAACACCCCGCATTTGAAATGACCAATCCCAATAAGGTGCGTGCTTTGGTGGGCGCTTTTTGCCAGCTGAATCCGGTTCAGTTTCATCATTCCTCAGGCCGAGGTTATCAATTTCTGGCCGACACCATTTTGCAGCTTGATGTCATCAATCCACAGATCGCCGCACGACTGCTAGCGCCGCTTATTCACTGGAAAAAGTTTAAAACCGAACTGGGTGAACAAATGCAGCAGCAGCTACAACGCATCGCCAATCACCCCAATTTATCCAGCGGTTGCTCCGAAATTGCACACAAAAGCCTGATCTAACTGCCGCCACTAACCGTTTACGAGAAAATCCATGAGCACTGTTGAATTAAACAAACCCATCGGCCCGTTTGAAAGCTTGGCCTCCAGCGATATGACCGTGACCAATGAGTCGCTGATGGGAAAGAAAACCATTTTCTATTTCTACCCCAAAGACAACACCCCCGGCTGCACCCAGGAAAGCCAGGGATTTCGAGATGCTTATGCTGATTTTCAAGCGCTCAATACACAAATTTTTGGCATCTCGCGGGACAGTCTCAGAACCCATGAAAACTTCAAAAAGAAACACGAGTTTCCGTTTGAGCTGATTTCAGACCCAGAGGAAACCCTGTGCCGATTGTTTGATGTGATGAAGTTAAAAAAGCTATACGGCCGTGAGTCCATCGGCATTGAGCGCAGTACATTTATTGTTGATGAGCAGGGTGTGCTGATCAAAGAATGGCGCAAAGTAAAAGTGAAAGGTCACGTTCAAGAAGTGCTGGAAACACTGACCGAGCTGTAATCAAGCCTTAACCGCTCCCATCCAGCTTGGATTGTAACGGACGATCGTTTAAGCTGATTCCGCTTTTCTGCGCTTTATCATTATTATCAATAAACGAGGCCCACTTATTCAGTTGCTGACAGCAGCAATACCACTGCTCTCAAGACTTAGAGTGATCTCTCGATACTAAAAAAGGTGTGTTATGGGACGAGTTCAAGATAAGGTTTGTTTGATTACCGGTGGTGGTCTTGGCATGGGGCGTGAGCACGCCAAATTGCTGGCCGAACACGGTGGCAAGATTTTGCTGACTGACTTCAACGATGAAGCAGGCCAAAAGACCGTCGCAGAGATCAAGGCAGCCGGTGGCGACGCAACTTTCATGCATCATGACGCCAGCAGCGAGGAAGATTGGGCCGCTGTTATCGACTTCGCTATAGAGACCTTTGGCGGCATCGATGTGCTGGTTAACAACGCTGGCATACTGCTGATGAAAGCGGTTCACGAAACCACCACGGAAGAGTGGGACCGGGTACAAAACGTCAACACTCGCGGTGTTTTCTTCGGCATCCGAGCGGTGTTACCGGCCATGCAAAAACGCGGTGGCGGCTCCATCATCAACATCTCATCCATCTATGGAATTATTGGCGCACCTAGCGCGGCTACCTATCAAGCATCAAAAGGTGCGGTACGACTGCTGACCAAATCAACCGCCGTTGATTACGCGCCTTTTGGCATTCGAGTCAATTCAGTCCATCCTGGGGTGATTAAAACGGACATGCTGAAGGTAATCCTTGGTGATGATGTAGAAAACGTACCTGCGGAGCTGTTAGGCACCACCGTCCTCGGACGAGCGGCTGATCCTAAAGAGATTTCCTGGGGCGTGCTGTTCCTGGCTTCAGATGAAGCAAGCTTTATGACCGGCTCTGAGCTGGTCATTGATGGTGGTTACACTTGCATGTAATGACTTGATCAGCGAGTTTTTAGTCACAAAAAAAGCCCCTTATGCTTGAAACATAAGGGGCTTTTTTATTTCGGCTAATGCATGCTGCGATAGCCCTACTATTTCTTTTACTTTGTGATCAGATTTCCTTTGCTGAGAAAAATCGTTTAATTTTTCCCCAAAATGTATAGTCCCTGTCCTGATAAGGAACCGTCACCAAAACACTTTTTGATGTCGGTGCATCATCACTAACGGGCAGAGGTTTTAAATCACCCTCAATAGTGGCTACTTTATTGTCAACGAAGGTGATGTTAAATCGCTTTTCCTGATACTCACCGCTGCCCGCTTTCAAGCTGTAAAAGTAATTCCACTCATTGGCGTGTAACGGACCAATCAGCTGTGGGCTGCCCAGGTAATACATCACATGACGTGATTCCATACCTATCTTGATATTGTTGATCATGTCCTGCGTAAGAATATTCCCCTGCTGAACATCAATCTTGTGAACAAAGTGGTTCAATACCGTGCCGCAGCCACTAAGGAGCAAAACCAGCAGTAAAGATGCCGGGGTCAAAAGTCGTTTTAATTGCATAAATAATAAGGATAAAGGGTCTATTGATTGTCGCCGGATCATACCTTAATTCAGCACAGGCATGTTAGTATTGAGCTGAGAATAGCCACAAATTATCGCTCATAATTTGTGGCTATTTTACTATTTAGCCGATGCTTTACTCGCTTTTTGACCTGCCTATACCCTTTAAAAATCACGTGGTGGCAGAGTCGCGAGTAAAAAAAAGATCAAATACGTACAATTTCTACACAGAGGATTTATTGGTGGGAAGCGCTGAGATAAAAGGGGTAGGTCTGAAACTCACTCTACCTCGAATAAAAATACTGGAAGTGCTTGAAAGCCACCGCGGCACCGATCAGCACCACATGAGTGCTGAAGATGTCTACAAAGCGCTGATAAAAGCGGATGAAGACATTGGCCTAGCAACGATCTATCGAGTTCTCACTCAATTCGAAACAGCCGGTCTGGTTGAGCGACACAATTTTGAAGGCGGCCAAGCTGTCTTCGAAATTATGCCTAAAACGCACCACGACCACATGGTCTGCACTAGCTGCGGTGGCGTACAAGAATTTCACGATGAAAAAATAGAGCAGCGCCAACACATAGTGGCAAAGCAGGCAGGGTTCAAGATGAGCAACCACTGCCTCTACATCTACGGCATCTGCAACAAATGCGATAGCTAAGCCAACCTAGCTACTCTTGGTTGGCCGTTGCCAGCCATCAACCGTTTTTTGTTTCGCTCGAGAAAGGGTCAAGGTATCGGCAGGGGCATCGCGACACAGCGTTGTTCCCGCACCTAAAGTCGCATTTTTCCCAACCCGCACCGGCGCTACTAGCTGCGTATCCGAACCGATAAAAGCGCCGTCTTCAATCACTGTCTGATACTTATTTACGCCATCGTAATTACAGGTAATCGTGCCAGCCCCAATATTGACATCATTACCAACGGTTGCGTCACCCACATAACTTAAGTGATTGATCTTAGTGTTGGTTCCCAGCACGGTCTTCTTCGTTTCCACAAAGTTGCCAATCCTGGAGCCTTCTCCCATACGAGTACCCGGCCGAACTCTGGCAAACGGGCCAACAGAGCATTCCTGAGCGATCTCCGCTTCTTCAATAATACAATTGGCAAGGATGGTGCAGTTTTCAGCTATTGAGCTATTTTTGATACTGGTATTCGCGCCAATGCGACTGCCGGCTCCAATCTGGACATTGCCTTCAAGAATCACGTTGATATCGATGATGACGTCTTGCCCCACCGATACCTCACCTCGAATATCAACTCGAGCCGGATCGATCAAGGTCACCCCAGCAGCCATCAGCCGCTCAGCCTGACGTTGTTGATAAGCGCGCTCCAACTGGCTTAGCTGTAACCGATCATTAACCCCGGATATCTCCGGCAACCATGCCGTGCTACAGGTTTTAACGGCAATCCCATCAGCCACTGCAAGAGCAATGATATCGGTGAGGTAATACTCGCCCTGTGAGTTGCTGTTACTCAAACCCGAGATCCAGCGCTTCAGATCCACCCCATTCGCGAGCATGATGCCCGTATTGATTTCATCGATCAGCAACTGCTCTTCGGTAGCGTCTTTTTGTTCAACAATACCCGTGACCTGATTACTACCATTACGAACAATTCGGCCATAACCCATGGGGTTATCCAGAACCGCAGTCAGCAAACCCATTTCATTGGGGCCGGTACCGCTCAACAATTCTGTCAACGTCTCCAACGAAATTAACGGCACATCACCGTACAAAATCAACACTCGGGAGTCATCATCAATCGAGGGCAACGCTTGCGCAACGGCATGACCGGTTCCCAGCTGCTCTTTTTGCTCAACCCAATCCACGCTGTAATTGGATAGCTGCTGTTTGACCTCATCCCCACCGTGGCCATAAACCACATGCAACTGAGAGGAGAGCTGACCTGCAGTATCAAGCACATGCCCAAGCATGGGTTTGCTGGCCAGCTGATGCAATACCTTAGGCAGTGATGAGCGCATACGCGTACCTTTACCAGCAGCGAGAATGACGACGGAAAGTGGTGGCATAGTAATTTCCTTATAAATTAACCGAGAGATTATTGGCTTAGTTGGTAACCAGGCAGCGAGTCTAAACGCATTTTGGAGCGCATAAAAGTACCACTGGCAGTGGCAACCAGTTGATCGTTGGAATCGTGAACTGTAGCCTCCACCAGCACCAATCGATTGGCTTGATTAACCAGCTTGCCACGAGCAATCATCTGCCCTTCAGAGACCGGCCGAACGATATTGGTGGTGAAGGCGATGGTCAACACAATGACATCTTCAATCATCGAGTTAGCGGCCAAAAATGCCGCATCATCCAGCACTTTGAAATAGGTCGCCCCATGGGCCGCACCTGCCGCATGAAAATAGTCAGGTTTAATCGCTATCGCCACTTCCGAACAGCCTTCCTCCACCTTCACAGCAGGATCAAAATAGGCATTAAACGGCCCGCTGAGGTACAAATTTTTTAACTTTTCAAAGTGATCGGACATTGAGTCTCTCTATTATTAGAATTTTTTTAGCCGCAATTCAGCTCGTACCGCCACCAACCTAATGGCGTTTTTTAGTGGGCGTTGACTGTTTTGACGGCGACGATAGCAGCGTATCCAGCAACGATGGTTTAGGCGCGTCAATCTTGCGACACGATGCTGCATCAAAATCCCACTCCACCCAATCTCCGGGTAGCAGCTCTTGCACCAGCTCGCTGGAGGGATAACGTAAAACTGAAAAATCAGAAAATACAGCGCTGACTTCCGTTGCGACTAAGTAACGCGCAAAATAGCGTCGCGGTAAATCACCACTCTCCATCCGAGATCGCTTTAGCAGTCTGACTTTATCACCCACATGAATACGATTTTCACCGCCGATATCCACATAGATATCATCATTTTGACCCACTTTAATAATCCGTGCCCGAAGTGCTGTACAGCTAACCGCGTCCTTAATCTTCAGTGCTAGCTTTTTAAGCACCGCTCCCTGCAGCTGATCAAACGGATTGTTTTCTGGTTGCCCCAGCGGTGAAAGGTGTGATGGATTTCGTCGAAGGTGATGGCCTTGAATGCTCTCCTTGTGCTCAATCGCGGCAATAAAGCGGCCATCAAAGCCATCAAATAATTGCACCTGAAGATCCAGCACTCGCTCTGACTGTCGCACCAGTTGGGTATTTGCCCAACGATAATCAACAACCTTCGCGCTACGAATTTGACCCACAAGAATCAGCTGGCTCTGTAGCCGTGATGCCAGATTCACCACTGTTTCCGGCTTTAGTCGGCTCTGTTTAGCGGCAACTGCATCAAAGAAAAAATCGGAGCCATCAATAACTTGAGTTAACCCCAATGAGCGAAGCTGATAAATCAGCCCGTGAGTCAGTGTTGTTTCAAGCTCAGGCACATCCGTAATGTGCGCCCGATCATCAATCACAAACCGAGTCACCGCAATCGCTGGGTCAGAACTTGGTTTTGCAAAAAGACCAGTGCTTATTAATAGAGCGACCAACAGCAACATTAGCCGTGAGTGGATGAGAGGCGATCGACTCGATCGTTTCCAAAAGATATGTCCAATTTGCTCGGTGATCATTTAGCGAGTGAATCCTTAGTTTTACACCGACTTAAGACGGCTCAATAGCGCTGATTTTGCTCACCTGAACCGGCCTTTAAATGAACAACGTGCAAGCAGGAGAAAACCACCCTCGACGTATTGGAATCACTTAAACCGATCGAACACTATTGTTCATTTACAAGGGTGTGGATCTATCAGAGAATATCCCGATGATACACCAACCAATTGTTGAAAAAACCTATGGATGTACTGGACGCAATAACCCATCGCCGCTCAACGCGTGCGTTTCTGAATAAGGCCGTTGATAAAGAAACCATCCAGCAAATACTGGATGTCGCCAAGTGGTCACCCTCTGGCACCAACCTACAGCCCTGGAACGTTTACATACTGACCGGCGAAACACTCAAAAAAGTATCGGCTGGAATTGTTGATGCGTTTAATAACGGTGACAAGGGGAAACCTGAGTATGAATATTACCCCACTGGCAAGGTAGAGCCCTATCACGGCCGCCGTTTTGCTTGTGGCATGGCGCTGTACAAAGCGCTTGAAATTGGTCGGGAAGACACTGAAAAACGGCACCAAAACTGGGTTGCAAACTATCAGTTTTTTGGCGCTCCAGTTGGGTTCGTGCTTACACTCGACAACCACCTCAACAAAGGATCCTGGATTGACGCTGGGCTATTCCTGCAATCGGTCATGCTATCGGCAAGAGGACATGGCCTTGAAACCTGTCCTGAATTTAGCATTGCGGAATTTCCCCACATTGTTAAACCAATACTAGGCATTCCCGATGACTGTACGCTGGTTACCGGCATGGCACTGGGTTATGGCGATCCAGATGCACCCGTCAACAATTATCGTACTGAGCGCGAGCCGGTCGATGGCTTTACTCAGTGGTTCGATTAATAACGAACCTCGTTGGCGACTAACGGCGATCATTCACTGCCGTTAGTTCAGCAGAACCCTTCCGGTTCATGCGACCGCCGTAACGGAATGACGCATTCATCCCATTACGCCTGGGTACTACAAAAATTAATTTTGGTCGGAGAAGAGAATGACTGGCTTTTACAAAGTGGTGGACTCCTACGCCGATGCGTTGTCCGGATTAGAGGACAACATGTCGATAATGGCTGGGGGATTTGGCTTGTGCGGCATACCCGAGGGGCTGATAAAAGCGGTCTTTGACACCAAAGCTAAAGGACTAACCTGCATATCCAACAACTGCGGCATTGATGATTTTGGACTTGGGATTTTGCTCTCCAGCCGACAAATTAGCACCATGATTGCCTCCTACGTAGGTGAAAATGCAGAGTTTGAACGCCAGTTCCTGTCCGGTGAGCTTGAGGTCATCCTGACTCCCCAGGGCACCTTAGCGGAACAAATTCGAGCGGGTGGCGCTGGCATTCCAGCGTTCTACACAGCAACCGGCTTCGGCACACCCATCGCAGAAGGCAAACCGACCGCTCAGTTTGACAGCAAAAATTACATTCTAGAGCACTCATTGACCGCTGATTTTGCTCTAGTTAAAGCCTGGAAAGCGGACACCATGGGCAACCTTGTATTCCGCAATACGGCAATGAATTTCAACCCGATGATGGCCACCGCTGGCAAAATTACCGTTGTTGAGGTGGAGGAGATCGTCGAAGCCGGCGAGCTGGATCCAAACCACATACACACACCTGGGATCTACGTCGACAGGGTGATAAAAGGCACGTTCGAGAAACGCATCGAACAACGTACCGTCAGCAAAACCTAGGGGATGTGGTAATGGCTTTATCAAGAGAACAAATTGCTCAACGAATTGCTCAAGAGTTACAGGACGGCTACTACGTCAATCTTGGAATCGGCATTCCAACACTGGTAGCAAACTATGTTCCAGCGGACATTAATGTCATGTTGCAGTCCGAAAACGGGCTGCTTGGCATGGGACCTTTCCCCACTGAAGAGGCGATCGACGCTGACCTTATCAATGCAGGCAAGCAGACCGTTACCGCAGCTACCGGCGCATCCTTTTTCTCCTCCGCCGATAGCTTCGCTATGATTCGTGGCGGCCACGTAGATCTAACGGTACTGGGTGCGTTCGAAGTGGATCAAAACGGCAACATCGCATCCTGGATGGTTCCAGGAAAACTCATCAAAGGGATGGGTGGCGCGATGGACCTTGTGGCAGGCGCTGACAATATTATTGTCACCATGACTCATGCCGACAAAAAAGGTGCGTCAAAATTGCTCAGTGATTGCACTCTGCCGCTGACTGGCGCTGGCTGCATCAAAAAAGTAATTACTGACCTGGCCTATCTCGAAATTCGTGATGGCGCGTTTCATCTGCTCGAAAGAGCGCCTGGTGTTGAAGTCAGTGAAATTATTGCAAAAACAGCAGGCAAGCTAATCGTACCGAACCACGTGCCCGAAATTAGCCTATAACCTCCTGCTCTATGGCTATTTAGCCTTTGCTTTTAGTGCTATCGCGCTGTCAGGAAACATTGTCTGACAGCCGATCACGACAGGCAAATATACACAACAATATCAATATGTTACCTTCTGTTTTTTGGTTTTAACCTACAATTCCTCAAAACCTTAAGGCTGGACAGCTAATCGAGAACATCCCCTTGCAAAAACACTGGTCAAATTGCTGCAAATATCTAGAAGGAGAGCTTACTCCCGAAGAGTACGCCACCTGGATACAGCCTTTACAACTATCAACACACAACGATGGCAGCACCCTCTGCCTATTTGCACCCAACGTTTTTGTTCGCGATCAGGTTCAGGAGCAATACGGTGCACTGATCAGCGGCTGGCTAAAAACCCGCAAAGAGCTGGCAAATTTAGCGCTAAGAATTGATGTCGGCAGCAACAGACCTCGCATCGAATCCAACGCCCCAATTGAAATCGAAAGCCCTCAGCCTGCATCCTGGACCTGCACCTTAAACAGCAAATATACCTTTGCCAATTACATTCAAGGCAAGTCCAACGACCTTGCTCGCGCCGCATCAATGCAAGTATCAGAGGGCGGCGACTCTCATCCCTACAACCCGCTGTTTATCTACGGCGGAACGGGCTTGGGGAAAACCCACCTGATGCACGCCATCGGCAACGAAATGCTGCGAATGGATCCACGAAAAAAAATCGTGTACGTCCACTCAGAAGCGTTTGTTAATGAAATGATCAACTCACTCCAGCACAATGCCATTGAGCGATTCAAGCAAAAGTACCGCAGCTTGGATGCCCTGCTGATTGATGATATTCAGTTTTTTGGTGGGAAAGAAAAATCGCAAGAAGAGCTGTTTCACACCTTCAATGCGCTGCTCGATGCCAACCAACAGATTGTGCTCTGCTGTGACCGCTACCCAAAAGAAATTGAAGGACTTGAAGACCGGCTTAAGTCACGATTTGGCTGGGGCTTAACCGTAGCTGTAGATCCACCTGACCTGGAAACCCGGGTCGCCATTTTGAAAAGCAAGGCGGAGCAATTTAAGGCGGACTTACCGGATGAGGTTGGTTTTTTTATTGCCCAGCGAGTACAAAGCCACGTTAGAGATCTTGAAGGTTCTTTGCGCCGCGTTGTCGCGCACGCTCAGTTCACCAACCGGCCAATTACACTTGAACTCACCAAGCAGGCACTTAGAGATTTGTTGATGGTTCAAGAAAAACTCATCAACATTGAAAACATAAAAAAAGTGACGGTTGAGTACTACAACATTCGCATGGCAGATTTAACGTCCAAGAAAAGAACACGCTCAATTGCAAGACCACGGCAAATGGCCATGTATCTTGCCAAACAATTAACCAAACACAGCCTCCCTGAAATTGGCGATGCCTTCGGCGGTAGAGACCACACCACCGTACTCCACGCGTGCAAAACCATCAAAGCACTGATCGAGGAAGACCCCAAGTTTCAGGACGACCACTCAAGTTTGGTTAGAAAACTAACTTTTTAAGTATCCGGATTAACGATTATGCGTATCACGCTGAACAGAGACACATCCCTTCAGCCATTGCAGCAGGTGACGAATATCGTTGCCAAAAAGCAAACTCACCCCATTTTGTCCAACGTTCTGCTATCAACCTTGGACAACGCTGGCGTTGCGATAACAGCCACCGACGGTGATCTCGAAATTGGTACAACCATCGCCTGTGAAGTTAAAGAGCAAGGTGCCATCACGGTATCGGCCAAGAAGCTGACCGACATTGTTCGTTCACTCCCTCCGGGTAGCAACATTGAACTCACTACCGGGAAAAACGGCCAGGTTTCAGTCGTTGCTGGACGTAGCCGCTTTGCACTGGCGACACTCTCCGCTGCTGACTTCCCTCGGTACGGCGAATTTTCCTCCGGTGAACACTTTAGCCTTCCACAAAAAACGCTGAAAAACATCCTTCAAAAAACAGCCTTTTGCATGGCCGTTCATGATGTCCGTTTTTTTCTCAACGGGCTGATGCTTAAAGTTGAAGATCGCACACTTCATGCCGTTGCATCGGACGGCCACCGTTTAGCACTGGCTCAACATGGGATTGAAGGAGAAGATGCCGGAGATGCTGCGGCCATCATCGTTCCACGTAAAACCGTGCTTGAACTTGGCCGAATCCTCGAGGACAGCGATTCACTGGCACGCTGTGAATTCAGCCGGAAACATATCCGCATATCGGCCGGTCGCTTTGAAATTCTCTCAAAACTGATCGACGACGAATTCCCTGACTTCAGTCATATCAACG
>JQIA01002019.1_pt1 | contig 10887 bp, 6 predicted proteins | sample 811431 | NCBI WGS metagenome assembly JQIA01 (sample SAMN02998118, study PRJNA258478) | marine sediment metagenome | biome: marine; feature: seafloor; material: sediment; isolation source: oil-polluted sediment collected from 3 locations (0.5 km, 0.7 km and 0.9 km)... | place: USA: Gulf of Mexico ... | reverse complement strand
TTTTTTCAAATCTTGCAAGTGGTTTACCCATTTTAAAATAATAGCTGGACTTACAAAATAACTACTTGCCCAATGTACCATTGCTTCATTACCTACCGCAATAATTTTAACAATATCTGAATATTGATTAGTCAACGCAATTGCCCTCTCAATTTCACCTGTATTTGCTTTAACATCTTCAGCATTATGATTTGGACTGTCTGTCCAAGCATTTTCACAATCAATCCACGCGCCTAACATTACATACATTTCAAAATTAGAATCTTCTTTTTTTAATTGAGAAATGGCTTCTAATAAATTTGAAGTTTGTTTCAATTTTGTGTTATACGTACGTAAAACCTTAATCCCCATAGCATTTAAGATTCGCATGTCTTCTTTTAGTTCATTAATAGTTGGTTGAATTTCACGTGTATTATCACGATATCCACCATACGAAATAGCTAAATATGCTGGATTTCCTAAAATGTCTTTTGCTGAAACTTCTTTATTAGTAACAGTTGGTGCACAACTGAACATTATTACAGATAAAATAATTAGTAAAATAGTTGATTTTATATTTTTCATACTTTAAAATTTAAGTTAACAAACAATATGATTTTCCATGACTAATTTTGGAGTTCTATCTACTTTAAATAATCCCCAATGCTTTTCAGGTTCTAATGCTTCATCTGAACCTTTCCAAGGCTCGTCAAATGCTTCAAAAACAAATGTAAGGATGCTTTCTTCTTTATTCCATTTCATTAAATCGTTGTAATAAATTTGTTGAAACTCTTCACTTACATTTGTTGGGCAAATACCTCTTCCATTAGAGTTTGTAGCCCAACCAGCTTCTGTAATTACTACTAATTTATTTGGGTATTTGTTTGCTATTGCATCGTAATTTTCTTTGGTATATTGCAATGCATCGTGAATATTTTTGTATTCCCAAACTGGATACGTGTGAATTGATATAAAATCTACAACTTCAACCAAATCTTTTAATTTATCTAACCAAGGAGCATAATTTTCACAAAATGTAACTGGCTGCTTAGCACCTTTTTTTATGGTTTTAACATAATTAATTACACTTTTAACTGGCACATAATGATCTGTCCAATCTACACAGGCTTCATTTCCTGCAGATAATGAAAAAATAATTGTTGGATATTGATTGGCTAACTGTATTAATTTTTGAATTTGTTGCTCATTCTTCAATTTATTTTCATTCAACACTTCTTCAGAGAAAATAGGAGTTTCCCAAGGGCAACCATAGTTATTCATCTCGGCAATAATATAAGCACCAAGCATCACTTTAAAATCCAATTTTTCTTTTTCAATAACTTCTAAAACAATTTTAGCGTGTTCATCACAATCATATAAACGAAGATATTTCCAATGTCCTTGAAGCATTAAAAGGTCTTCTTTTATTTCTTCATATGTTGGAACTTCTCCTCCAGGCATTTGACCTTCCCTAAAACCTGAATAACAAATTGCTTTTCCCGGCACTATATTTAATTCTTTTGAATAGTTCATTTAGTAATTATTCGTTAAAAAAGTATTAGGTGTAACATTTATAATTTCAAATTTTCATCTTTATCCCAAAGTCCCCAATACGCTCCAACATCTCCTTCTGCACCTGTTTTCCATGATTCATCAAATGAAGAAAAGTAAAACATTTCAATATTTTCTTCTTCAGACCATTTTTGTGCATTTATAAAATATTTAATAGCATTCTCATGTGAAGGCTGTGCTCCATGAAAAACCTGCCCTTTATTTGGCCAACCAGTTTCAGAAATTATAACTTGTTTTCCCTTAGAAGACTTTTTTACCCTTTGATACATGTCTTTCATATATAAAAGTGAATAATCAAAATGGCAACCTTCCCAATAAGGATAGCAGTTTGCGAAAATCACATTACAAGCTTCGGTTATTTTTGGTCTATTTTCAAATTCATAATAAGCATCAACGTAGCCAACTGGTATTGTTGGAATTGCTTCTTTCACCTCATTTATAAAATTTAAAAGTTCTTCTTCGGTTAAATCGCCTCTGTACATGACTTCATTTCCAACAGCAGCAAGATCTACATAACCTTCTTTAGCTATTTTTATAAGATTTGCAATCTCTTTTTTATTTATTTCATCATCATCTCCCAACCAAGCGCCAACCAATGTTTTTATACCTAATTCATGTGCTATTTTAGGTATTAATTCATTACCATCAGTACATGAAAAAGAACGAATCCATTTTGTATAGGGTTTTATAATTTCAATTCTCCTTCTTATTTGTTCTTCAGTAATAATATCACCTGGCTTTTGACCTTCTTCATACGGACTAAAACAAAGTCCATGCATACCATTATTTAATACCTTACTAAATAAAGTTTCTAATTCTTCATTACTACTATTAGTATGATCTAACCCTACTAATGATTTTATTTTGCCTGCTCTAAATGACATGATTTTTAGTTTATAAATTTTAGGTTTTAATTACAATTTACCTCTTGTTTCTTCTAACGTTTTTCTAATTTGATGTGCTTTTTCTTCAGTAATATCATATTTCCACATAACAACTACTGCTAATAAAGCCGTTGTTATTGGTATAATAATATCTGCAATTCTAAGGTTTGTTAAGGTTTCCATTGTTTGCGTTGGTTCATTTTGATCCCAACCAACAAAAGAAAGTATAAAACCACTTAATCCTAAAGCAAGAGCTGACCCTATTTTAACCATCCACCAATATACGGCACCAAAAGTTCCTTCTTTTCTTGGCATACCATTGTTTAATTCATCCAAATCACATAAATCGGCTGTCATAGACATCATTAAGGTAAACAACCCTCCAATACCAAATGACATAAACGGAATTTGAATAAACATTAACCAAGGGTTTCCTGGATCAAATCCCCACCATTTAATTGCATAACCAACAACAGATATAAGTGTAGCAATAATAAAAGCGTTCTTTTTTCCCCATTTAGTAGCCATTTTGGTAATTATTGGAATTACCAAAAACATAGTTGCAACTGCAGCCATTGTATTGTACCAAGCTGGCCAAGTCCCAGCATACCCATAATTTCCATCAAACATATAATACACAATAATAAATAGTGAAAATTGTGCTACAATTTGAAAACCATTAAACACCAAAAAAGTTGCTCCACATACTCTTAAAAATGGTTTGTTGTTTATGATTTCTTTTATTCCTTTAAAAAGTTCTTTTAAATTAGCTGAAAGGTTTTTAAGTGAAAGGTCTGATTTCCCTTCAATATTTGATTGATTGATCTCTTTACAGAAAAATGCTGGCATTATTGCTAAAACAATACATAGTAAACCTGCTATTATAGATACCGTTCTTACTCCTTCGGTTTGGGTTGCAAAAATATTTGGTTGTGCAATTACCCACCAAATCCAAGGTGCTATCATCCATGCTATTTGTCCAATAAATTGAGAAGATGCCATTAAGCGAGTTCTCTCATGATAATCTGGTGTCATTTCATATCCTAATCCAATAAGAGGTGTTGCAAATATTGTATAGCCAATGTAAAAAACAAATGATAACAATAAAATATACCAAAAATGATACGTTGATGAATCTTCAGTATTTAATTGCCACATCATAATAAATGAAATACCCGTTATAAAACCTCCCAATAAAATATAAGGTTTTCTACGTCCCCATTTAGACCTAGTATTATCTGAGATGAATCCCATTATTGGGTCTGTAATAGCATCTAAAATTCTTGGAATCATAGACAAAACACCCGCTTTTGCGGGACTCATTCCATAAGCAACCACTAAATAATACATAAAAGCACCTAATGCTGCTGGAAATAATTGATTGGCTAAGTTCCCCGCTCCAAAAGCAAATTTTTGAATTAACGGGACTTTATCTATAGCTGCTGTTTTATAATGATTCATTTTACTAGTTTTAATTGATATATTCTGGTTACTGTTGGCTTATTCATTATTATTATTTTATTTTTGTTTTAGTATAAATTTGTTTAACAATATTGTATGCTTTTTTCTTATTTCTATCAATATCTACAATACCCCAGTACTCTTCATTTGGAGTGCCATCATACGGTACACCACTGCTATTTGGTGCCCATCCACCAGAGTTTTGAATATCAATTTCACCTGCTTTCCACCATCCATCTGTAAATGAAAATAATGTAACTCCCATACTTTTTTCTTTGGAATTAATTATTGCTTCTAAAATATTTTTAGTAGCCACTGCTTGAGCTTCTTGATTTTCACCTTGTTTAAAATTATTTTTTGAAATTGTCATATAACTATCAGCGCCTGCTTCAGAAAGATATATTGGCTTTGTGCTTATAGAATTCCATTCAGAGAAAAGACTTTCTGGATTATCCCATCTATATACATTTATTCCCCAAATATCAATACTTGAACAAATTGTTAATGCTAACTTTTCAGGCAATTCACCATGTGCAGTAGCTACAGGATGATTTGTATCAATTTTATGAATACTATCTGCTGCTTTATTTAATGATATATACCAATTTTTTATATCGTTGTTAAACCATTCTGGGTGGTAGTTGTATTCATTTCCTAACTCCCAAAACAAAATTGCCTTATGGTTTTTATACGTTTTTATATAATTGAGAAATGAACCTGAAAGTATATCAAAATTACCATTTTGATTATAGCCAAAACCCATTATAACTTTAATTCCAGATTTTTCAATTTCATCAAGAACAGTAACATCATCAATTGGTTCATAAACTCTAATTGTATTAATTCCTGCTTCAACCATTAAAGCTAAATCTGCTGTTAAATTGTTAAAACTTCTTTGGGTACTTCCTTTTGGGACTGGATGATAACAAATACCTTTAATAAAGTAAGGAGAATCATTCAAAACTAATTGCTGCTTAGAAATTTTCACTACTTGTGAATCAACAACAGTTGTACAAGAAGCTATATTTATTACTGCTAAAACTATTATTATCAACCTTTTACTCATTCTACCCTTATTTAAATTACATCCTATTGCTTCTTGTCTAATTCTAAATTAAAAATTGATTTAATTTTGATGAAACGACACTATTATTTTTTCTATCTCGCCAGTTCTACTAAATATTTTACTGCTTATTTCACTCGTTACACTTAAATCATCAAATCGTATAATTGAAGAGTTACTGAAAAATATTTCTAATGAGTTTTTTGAATTTTGCTTGTAAATAATTGGGACTTGACAATACGTAAATCCAATACTTTTTTCTTCTAAATTAATTTGTTTTTCTTGTTGGTGAACGTCAATAAAATTAAATACTTTAGGTTCTCTTAAAAATTCATTAGTTCTTAATAAAATTGGATTAAAATAGAGTTTTCCATCTTTCACAAAAACACCTAACTCACCAAATCTGCTTAAAATATCTTCTTTTACTTGCCCTGTCATTCCAGGTTGTTGTGCACCTTTTCCGCCAGGTGTATGTGAGTAAGGATCGGTTGGGAAAGCTCCGTATAATTCAGGAGATTTATGAACTCCAATACCTTCATTCATTTCATAGTAATGATCCATTAATTTTCCTCTAAGAACCAAATTATTACTATTATTAATTGCTTTAACACATACTTCTTGAACGGTTAATACAAGCTTAGAAACCATATGCCAATAAATAGAACCTAAGCCTTCATACCCATAAAAAGTACCTGATCTTCCAGTAAATGATTTATGTTTAAAGGTTTCTTCAAAAATGTTTAATAGCAAGTTTTTATCCATTTCAACAAGCTTATTATACTTATTTTGAGGTAATTTTAAGAGTTCTTCTTTTAAACTATTTGCATTGTTAAAATTACCGTTGAAATGGTAGTTTCCTAAACAATCTTTTTCAATTATTTGTGAGTTCCCATCTAATAGTAACTGTTTTAATAATTCAGATTTATCAATAGCATTGGCAGAAATATTATTTTTCTCGTAAAATCTTGACAATTCTTTATTTGGATACAATAAATAACTATACTGATCGGGTCTAAACAAAGCACTTGATTTTAAACTATCTAACAGTTCTAAACTTGCTTCATATGAAAGAAATCCAGAACTTAATACCGCAACTTGTCCTTCCAGCATTTCAGCTAAATATGAAATTGAAATTTCTTGATCATTTTCAACGGTCATTAAATTGTAAGCATGATATAACTTATCTGCTCTTTTATTTGCTTCAATAGAATGATCTATAAATTGAAGTGTTACTTGTATAAATTTTAATAAATCTTCTTTATCAATTGTTTTTTTAGAGCCTGAAAAAGCATTTTTATAAATAGTTTCTCTAAAATTACTTCCAGCATTTCCTAAACCATCTACTATTAATTTTCTTTTTGCATCTGAAATTTTTCCAGTTAGCAGATGTTCATTTTCGTCCAAAGTAGATACTACTTCATTGAAAAAAACAGCTAATTCTTCAGAGATTCCTACAGTTTTAATGGTTGAATTTGATACAGTTTCTTCAAAGAAATTTAAAAACCGACGCAAATAAGAAAGCGTTACCATAGATACGCCATTACCAACCAAGGCATTGTTTGCATCATTCCATTCAGGACGTTGGGTGTTCATCCAAATGCCAGCCTCAGGAATAAAATTAGCTACTTTAGCCAATGCAGTTGCCAATAATTTTTCAATTAAATTAACTTTATAAATAGTGTTTTTTTGGCTTAAAAGTAACGCACCATCAGCACCTAGCCTAACTTTATTTTGATTGATCTTTTCATCTAGTTCATGGTCAAAATCTATGGTATCTTTAGGGTTTTCTAAAATTTTTGAATAGCTTTTAATTTTATAAGGCACATTTGCATACACAAATAGTTCTTTATTAAAATAACTTGCCAATTTTGTTGGGTAATGATTTTCTATAAATTCTAAAAATTTCAACAAATAAATAATTTGATGATCTCCCCAATAACCAATATATGACCAAGGGTCATTTGGCTCAATTGTTTCCCAATCAAAACCATCTTTTGTTACTCGATATGGATTATAACCTTCAAACGTGGTTGCATTTAAAAACTTATGAATCATACTTTCAATAAATTCAGGATATGAATGCGCTAAAGCTTCCCAATTTTGAAAAATATCTCTCCAATTCCCTTCATAATCTAAAATTTTTGAGCCATCAACTTCACTTCTTGTGTTAATTGAAAACTTATTCCAAGGGCGACTTGGATCTCCGTGTCTTCTGCTAAATTTCAACGGCATATATTCAAAACAAAGTCTTTTAAAATTTGTATCGTTTTGATTATCAGCCAATTCTTTTAAGTGCTTTAATGAAAATTCTTCTGGTAGATTTTCTAAAACTACTTCATTATTTTTATGAACTATTTTATTTGCTTTTTCAATGTATTTTGTAAAATCATCTTTTTCAATTTGATAATTATTATCAAAAATACCACCTCGCATATTATTAAAAAGCGTATTTGAAAAATGCCTTGTATTGCGTAATTTATCAGCCGTTAATTGTAAACCATCTGCTGAACTTGTGAGCTCAATTAATTTTCGAGTGCCTTTTTCAATGTCATTTTCAATAAGTGAAATTAAATTAGCTTCATCTTTTATTTTTGCCCTAATTGCTTGAATAGAAGAAATGGTTTGGTTAACATCAGCTATTTGTAGCCATTTTTTTTCTTTTCCTGCTGATAAGTTAAAATCTGAACTAATAAAATAAGCTCCTTTTTCGGCTCTAACATCAACTTCCTGTTGAATTTCTTTTCCTTTTCTGAAGTTATTAATTTGTAATGAAGAAACTAAATATCTTGAATTGTTAATACCTAAAGACCAAACAATGTTTGCTTTTAGCGCTTCACTTGGTTCAGCTTTATCAACAATAATAGCACTTAAAGCGTACATTCCTATACCAACTTCAGCATCTAACTCATTTTTTTTATAAGCATCAACTAAATTGCTTTTTGTACTTTGTAATTCTTCACCAACACCAAATGGGACAATATTTTGAAGACCATCTAGTATTGAAACTTTAACTGGATTGGTTGTATTATTGCTTAAAGTTGACTTTTTAACAAAACCAAACAAATCACTTGAGTTCCACTCATACTTAAATGTTAATCCTAAAAAATGATTTATTTCTTCAAAAATAATTTTGTTTCCAAAGTTATTTTTATACAAGTTTCTACTTATTTTATAAATACCTTCATAATTGTTTGAAAATGGTTCCCACAAGTATGCTTTATTATTTATTTGAACACGTAGTACGGTTTTGCTTCCAGTAATTTGAGAACTTTCTGCAATTTTATCATCAGTATAATATGGAAATAATGCATTGTCACTATTTTTTCTTCCTGCAGATAAACCTCCATTGCTAGAAATAAACATCCAATGATTTGAATGACTAACAATGCTCATAAAAAATGGTCTCATTTCATCTACATTAGAAATCTTATAATAACTTTCATTTCCAATAGTTATAATTTTCCCATTTACCTCATTAACTTCAAAAGAAGCTTTATTTTCTCCTATATACATCTAATTCTGTTTCTAATTTAATATGTGTTTTTTACTAAAACCCATTATTGATTTATTACTTGTTCGCTTAAATTACTTTAAACGGAATGTTGGCTGTTGCTGAATGTTCATTTCCATCATCTATATAAACAAACAATCTATACATTCCTTTAGTTTTTGGTGCTTTAAATTGTAATTCTCCTTCATTATTACTTGTTATGGTAATCTCAATAGCATTAGGTTTTTTTTCGAAATCTCCTCCATCACTTAAATCTGTACTTTCAAATAAAATTTCCCATTTATAATTTAACTGATCATTTTTAGCGTCCATTATTTTTAAACTTGCCAAACATTCCTGATTAGCGTTTAGTACCACATTATTATAACTTGTTTTATCATTTACCGTAAATGATGTTATTTGAGGTGTTCTAATTTTTGGCCAATCTCCGCTCCAAACATAATGCATCACATCAACAGCTTCGGTTTCTTTACCATCTTCTAAAAAAATGCCATACCAAGTTGGTGTGCGCTCTTGTTTTTGTGACCAAAGAAATACGTACGAACCAACACACTGCAATGAATCTGCTTCAATAGCTCCTTTATATCTTTTTAAATAATTGGCTGCTTTTACTGTGCTATTTTCTTCAATTGGTGCTCCCCAGTCTGTTTTAGGAACTTCCCAATGTCCCGTTGCTCCCCATTCTGTTACCATGTATGGGCCATCCCAACCGTATTTTTTAACAAGTTTGGGTAATTCAAGGATTTTTCCATACATCTGAAGAGATAGTAAATCTAAATCTGAACATCTATCTTTTATATAGTTAATTTCTTGCTGTGAAATTCCAGCCAATGTTGTAGTGGTTAAATGATTTGGATCAACCTCATGTATCATTTTTGAAATATCATTAACAGCATCCCAAACTTTTGGGTTGGTTGAACGCAAATTCAACTCGTTTCCAATTGCCCAAATTAATAATGCTGGATGATTTTTTAATTCTAAAACTTCTTTTTTAATGTTTTCAAATTGATTTTTTACCGCAATTTTATCATTATAATTAAAGCCATGGCGCTCTCTAGCAACTTCAATTCCCATAGTTACTTTTATACCGTACTTATGAGCTTCATCTAAAACTTCTTTACCTGTTTGCTTACCGTTTCCTGTTCTCCAAGTTCTAAATGAATTTCCATGATGTTCAGCTAATGATTTAATATTTCCAAACTCTAATCCTGCGCCTTTTATATAAAATGATTTATTATTTACTAATAATTCAAATTTACCATTGGTATTAGTTAAAGTAACTTTAACTGGAATAGAATCTTTATATACTGGTCCTTTTTCTATTGGTTTTTTACATCCATATAATACCATAAAACAGCTTATAATTATAAAAATATTTTTCATTTGGGGTTATTCTATTATTAATAATTCTTGTACTTCTTCTAGTGTTTTCCCTTTAGTTTCAATAACATACTTGTAAACAAATAGCACCGATAAAATTGCCATACCTGCATAAATTGCAAAAGTTACTGTTGGACCTAAATTGGTAAGTTCCCAAGGGAAGAATTGAGTTACAGTGTAACTAACTAATGAATTAAAGAAGCCAACAATAGAAATTGCAATTCCCTTTACATTTCCCGGGAAAATTTCTGACAATATCGTCCACATTACTGGTCCTAATGAAATAGCAAAAGCAGCAACGTACAATAGAATTGCTACCAACACTAAGGTTGAATTTATTGCTATAAAGTTTTTAACTTCGTTTTGTTTAAATTCTAAAAATTGTGCGTTATTTAATTTAGTTTCTACCGTAGTAAATAATTGTTTTTGTGAAGTAAATGTCGCTCCTTCTAAATCACTTAAAGCAATTTTAATTTCAGTATTCCCAATTTTTTCAATGGTGGAACTATTAAAAATATATGTTGCATTGTTAAATGCTAAAGTTGCCATTGATAATGAAATTGCCATTGCTGAAGTACCTATTATAAGTAATGGTTTTCTTCCTAATTTATCTATTAAATAAATAGCTACAAATGTGAATATTACATTGGTTAAACCAACAACAATTGCTTGTAAAAATGAAGCGTCAGTACTACCGCCTGCTTGCTCAAAAATAGTTGGAGCATAATAAAAAATTGCGTTAATTCCTGTTATTTGCTGAAAAAAAGCTAAACCAAAAGCAATAATTATAATCACCTTCATTCTTTTACTAAAAAAATCTGAAAAAGTTCCTTTTGCTTCTTTCTTAGCAATACCTCTCTGAATTTCGCCAATAGTTGTATCTGCAAATTCTTCACCACCAATTTTAACTAATGTGTTTTTTGCTATAGTTACTTGATTTAATTTTTGAATAATCCATCTTGGACTTCTTGGAACTAAGAATAATGCTAAAAAGTAAATAATTGCAGGAATTGCTTCTACACCTAACATCCATCTCC
>JQIA01002018.1_pt1 | contig 10887 bp, 9 predicted proteins | sample 811431 | NCBI WGS metagenome assembly JQIA01 (sample SAMN02998118, study PRJNA258478) | marine sediment metagenome | biome: marine; feature: seafloor; material: sediment; isolation source: oil-polluted sediment collected from 3 locations (0.5 km, 0.7 km and 0.9 km)... | place: USA: Gulf of Mexico ... | reverse complement strand
AAGTTTCAGATACTTTAAAAGAGCTGAAACCTTTACGAGCTGTATATGGTAATATTGACAATTCAGTTATAAGAACTGAACATCCTTTGAATAATAAATTTACCATTGAAAAAGTAACTGTGTGGATAACGCATATTGGTGGCTACCCAAATAGGTATGACCCTAGAATTAGAGAAGAAATTTCAAAAAATCCGCCACAAATATTTATTAGTGGACACTCACATATTTTAAAAGTGATATTTGACAAAAAACTTAATTTGCTTCATCTCAATCCAGGTGCTGCGGGTAAACATGGGTTTCATACGGTGAGGACAATGCTCCGTTTTGAAATTAACGAAAGCAATATTACCAACTTAGAAATTATAGAATTAGAACAACGAAAATAAAAAACCATCTCAATAAATTGAAATGGTTTTTTTTGCACTAAATATACTAAGATGTTAGGTCTATCGTAATCTATCAACAGATTTTACAAGCTCCTCATCCTTCTTAATTGCCTTATTTGCAATGACTACAAATACGATAGTTAAAATTGGAATAAGCAACCCAATACCTTTCTCCGAAACGTTAATTTCTCCAGATAAGTTTTGTGAAAAATATACAACTATACCTAATAAAATAAAATTGGTCAAAATTGATAATCTGCCTAACACAAATTGTAATTGTCTATTTTTAAACTGAAAAATAGCAATAAATGTTAACGCAGCTGAGACAAAAAACAAACCTCCCATTACCTTTAGTAAAGTATTTTCTGAACTAAAGGAATCCATTACAAAAAAAGCAACTCCATCATTATCATTCCATAAATTTAATACAAAAATTAAACCTGCAGAAAGCAACGTTGCAACTAGTAAATAAATAGATTGTATTCTTTGAATCATAGTTGTTATACTAACAAGGTACAAAAATACGTTTTCTTTTTAAAGAATAAAAGATTACTTATATAAAATAATTTTATATATTTGCAATAACCTTGTACTTAACAGTATAAGAAAACTACAACTAAAAACGACTAATCACTCAACGTTCAAATCACTTTAAAATTCTTAACGGAATAAAATAAGATAGTCTTTATACATAAACAATAACTACAAATTAACATAATGTTTGAAATTTCCCAATTAAAGGAGAAAACACTTGCAGATTTACAAGAAATAGCAAAAACTATTGGCGCTAAAAAATTTAGCCAATTAAAAAAACTAGATCTAGTTTACTTAATCTTAGACATCCAAGCTTCTTCCCCTTCAAAGGTTCTTAAAAAAACTCCTTCATCTAATGATGGTAAACCTAAACGCAGACGAATTTCTAAAAAACCGAATGCACCCAAGAACCCAAAACCTACTCCTGCTGTAACCGTTCAAAAAGAGCTTGCATTAGAAACTCAACCAACTGCTCAACCAACTGCTCAACCTACAACTCAACCAGAAAAAAAAGTAGACCCAAGTGGGTCTCAAAAAAATAAGAACCCTAAACCTGTTGAAAAAAGAGAAGTTGAAAAAGTTGAAATAAAAAATCCTGTTGCAAATTCTCAAAATAAAGAGGAGAATAAAGGAGATTCTAATAAACAAAAGCAACAGAATCATCCTAAACAACAGAACCATCCTAAACAACCAAATCACCCAAAACAGCAAAATCACCCGAAACATCAAAACAAACAGCAGAAACCTCATCCTAGAGATACTAAGGGGCAACGCATAAATAATGGGAACCGTTATAGAGATCCTGATTATGAATTTGATGGTATTATTGAAAGTGAAGGTGTTTTAGAAATGATGCCTGATGGATATGGGTTTTTACGTTCTTCTGATTATAATTACTTATCATCTCCTGATGACATTTACTTATCTCAGTCACAAATTAAATTATTTGGTTTAAAAACCGGTGATACTGTAAAAGGTGTAGTTCGACCACCAAAAGAAGGTGAAAAGTACTTTCCATTAATTCGAGTTTCAAAAATTAATGGATTAAGTCCAAATATTGTACGGGATCGTGTTTCATTTGAGCATTTAACTCCTTTATTTCCAGAAGAAAAATTTAATTTAGCTGGTAAAGGAAGTACGCTTTCTACAAGAATTATGGATTTGTTCTCACCTATTGGGAAAGGACAAAGAGGTATGATTGTTTCCCAACCAAAAACGGGTAAAACAATGTTACTTAAAGATATTGCTAATTCAATAGCTTCTAACCATCCTGAAGTATATCAAATTATATTATTAATTGACGAGAGACCTGAAGAGGTAACTGATATGCAACGAAGTGTAAAAGGTGAAGTTGTTGCTTCAACTTTTGACGAACCTGCAGACAAACATGTTAGAGTGGCTAATATTGTTTTAGAAAAAGCAAAACGATTGGTTGAATGTGGTCATGATGTTGTTATATTATTAGACTCTATTACACGATTGGCTCGAGCTTATAATACGGTTGCACCTGCATCTGGTAAAATTTTATCAGGTGGTATTGATGCCAATGCGCTTCACAAACCTAAACGTTTCTTTGGAGCTGCACGTAACATTGAAAATGGAGGCTCTCTTACAATTATAGCAACTGCCTTGACTGAAACTGGATCAAAAATGGATGAAGTTATTTTTGAAGAATTTAAAGGTACAGGAAATATGGAACTTCAATTAGAAAGAAATATTTCTAATCGAAGAATTTATCCTGCCATTGATCTTGTTAAATCTAGCACTCGTAGAGATGATTTATTATTAGATCCAAAAACAGTGAAACGCATGTGGGTACTTCGAAAATATTTAGCTGATATGAATCCTGTTGAAGCAATGGAATTTATTAAAGATAAAATTCAGTACACCACATCAAACGATGAATTTCTAATTTCTATGAACGGATAAAGTTCTTAGTTATCTTATAAAAAGTAAAAAAGCGAGCTGTTAATAGCTCGCTTTTTTTATATTTTTATTTATGCCCAATAAAAAACCTGTTCAATAATTGAACAGGTTTGTATTTTTTGAATTACTTAGATAACAATATAAGTAGCAATTAAAAGAATTTACTTCTATTGTCTTTTACATCAGCAGCATCTTGTAATACTTGATATAATTGATAACTTCTTCCTTTTAATTTTCCTACTATATTATTACGAAATGTATTGTAATTTTCTAATTCAGTTCCAGCCTCACGTTTTGTTACTACTACCACAAATACTCCTTTAACACCTTCCATTTTATCAGAAACCTTGTCTAATGGTAAAGTAGATATTGCACCTACAATTGCAGGTTCATTTCCTACTCCTGAAAGTAAAGGACTCGCTAAAGTTACTGAAGATGTTGAACGAACAGTACTTCCGCTATTTTGTGCAATTTCCTCTAAAGTAGCCCCATTCATTTTCTCTTTAATTATGGCTGCCTTTTTCTGGTTCATTAATTCTGGACGAACCTTAGTAATAATATCTGAACTTAATGCCAACCCATCTTTTTCTGTTTTTCCATTTAATAAAACAACGGCATATGCTCTTTTTCCTACTACATCTATATCAAAACGTTTTGAATCGTTTAATTCTCTTTCTTCATTAAAAGCCCAAGTAACTATTTGACGTTGGTTAAATAACCCAGGAATATTCTCAGATAATTCTTTTAAATTAACTGCTGCCTGTATTTTATAACCTTGCTCTTTTGCTACATCTTCTATCTCCATCCCTTCGGCTAAATTAGAAGCCAATGTCTCTGCTTTTTCAAAAATAATATTTTCAGTTTCTTCTGAAGCGTCAACTAACAATGAAAAAGTAGCCAATCTGACTGCTTTCAAGTATTCCGTTTGCTCATCTATTCTTATAATATGAAACCCAAATGCTGTTTCAACTACATCAATACTAGCATCTTTATTTTTAAAAATATAATTTGCAAAATCTTTATCGAATGAAGAGAATGCCTGATTTTTTGTAATCCAACCTAAACTTCCTTCTTTTCCTTTAGAAACAGCATCATCATTCATTTCATCAGAAATTTCTTTAAATTTCTTTTTACTATTTCTAACTAACTTATAAATACTATCTGCTGTTTTTTTAGCTTCTTCTTTAGTTTTAGCTGAAGTAGCTCTAGTTGCTCCTGCATATCCAATTAAAATATGACTAGATTTTACTGAATCTGGCAGTTGCAGCGTTTCAACAATTTTAGAAATCTTATAATAACCGTTATCTTTATAAGGGCCAACAACATCTCCTAAATTAGCATCAAATATAGCATCTGAAATAGTTACAGAAATTTGATTTTTAAATTTATAGCTATTGTTAATTGACAAATCAGATTTATTATCATTGACAAAAGCTTCATAATCTGTTGTGTTTTTCAATCCTGGGATTTTAACAGTAGTTTTTGCAGCATTACTATATTCTTCCCTGTCATTTATAAACTTTTCAACTCTACTTTTAACTTCAGCATCGTCAGCTTCAGATGGTACAATATCAAATTTTACATATTGCAAAGAACGAGTTGCTTCAGGCTTAAATCTTTTAGGATTATTTTCAATATACTTTAGAATATCGCCTTTAGTAACTTCTGTTAAACTATCTGCAACAGATGCGTAAGGAATAAAAACGTATTGCGCATCCATTTTTGTATTGTCAAACATATACTCTCTTTCACCTTCTTCTAATGAAGCTCCCAAACCTAAGGAAACCAATGATGAATATGCCTGTCGTTCCAAATTTTGCTTAATACTTCTTTCTGTAGCCAACCAATTTAACCATGCTTGTGTATTTCCAGCATCGGATTCATCTTTCATATTGGCTATATACTCCTTTAGCTTCTCTTGATCAAAAAGATTGATCTCATTTTTAAATAGCGGAGAATTTTGGACTTCAGGTAATGCAACCATCGCATCCCAAATATCTTTTTCACCAACAACAATGCCTGCTTTTTCTAATTGAGATTGAAATATTTTTTCACTTACTATTGAATTCCAAACAGCATTTACAGCTTGCATTTGAGTTGCTCTTCCTCCTGATTGAGATCTATAGGCTTCAACTTGTCTTAAAAAATCTTCTCTATCTATATCTTCTCCGTTAATTTGACCTATTGAATTCACTTTTGATGAACTAAAAAAGTTCCCAATTGAACTTGGGTCTAATACAAATGCAAAAAGTGCCAATCCTACTATTAGGATTAAAAACATTGAACGATCTCTAATTTTTGATAATATTGCCATTATAGTTTTCTTTTATTACAGTGAGCGAAAATACAATTTTGTATTTACTTATGAAAGTGAAATACTTAGAATTAATTAGGAAAATAATGATATTTTAGTCAAAAAAGAAATTTAACCTTCTTTGTCTAAAACTTTTAGATAAACTTCTTTAATTTTTGATGAATCAACTTTCAACATTTTAAAATGTAAATTGCTAATTTCTATCACTTCGTCTTGTTTTGGAATATCTTCATTATGGTAAACAATAAACCCTCCTAATGTTTCATAAGCTTCATCCTCTTCTAAATTTAAATTGTATGTTTCATTTAAAAAATCAACTTCCAAACGTGCCGAAAATTCAAATTCACGATCGTTAATTTTATTTTCTAGCAAGTCTACCGTATCATGTTCATCTACAATCTCACCAAATAATTCCTCTACAATATCTTCAACAGTTATGATACCCGATGTTCCGCCAAACTCATCTAAAACTACCGAAATGCTCTTCTTTTTTTTAATTAAACCATTAAGTACGTTATTAATCATCATACTTTCAGGAACAAATTCAACGGGTAATAACATCGATCTAATTGACTTTGGGTTTTTAAATAATTCAAAAGCATGAACATATCCTAAAATATCATCTAAAGAACTTTTATAAATCAAAATTTTAGAATATCCTGTCTCTATAAATAAATTTTTTAAATTTATCAGGTTGTCATTGATATCTACCGCGACAATTTCAGTACGAGGATTCATAATCTCACGTGCTTTTACTGTATCAAATTCTAAAGCATTTTGAAAAATTTGTATTTCAGAATCTACTTCTTCAATATCTTTTGCATTTTCAAGTTGTTCAGTAATATAATTTCCTAATTCTTCTTTACTAAATTCAGTTTGTTGATCTGGTTTAGAAGAGTTAAAAAAAAGTTTTAAAAAGTAATCTGAAATTACCGTTATCACATAAGAAATAACATAAAATATGATATGAAAAATATATGCAAGAGGCGCAAAAGCCCAAAGCATTTCATTTGCATAAATTCTAAAAATTGCTTTTGGTAAAAACTCTGCAGTTATTAATATTAGTAGTGTTGAAATAACTGTTTGAATTAGTAGTATAGCAAATTCATTTAAATGAGAAACTGGCAACAGTTGGACAATTAGCTCACCCATGAAAAAACTGTAGACTACCAATGCTATATTATTACCAATAAGCATTGTAGTAATAAACTTTGAAGATTTTGACGTAATCCTGGTTAGGATTTTTGAAATAAAGCCCTCTTTCTTTTTTTCTAATTCAACTTGGAATTTATTTGCTGAGATATAGGCAATTTCCATTCCTGAAAAAAAAGCAGAAAGTAAAATTGAAAATAATATAACAGCAATTTGAATTTCCATTTACTATTTATTTCTATTTGCTACTCTTTTTCTAAAACGTTTTCTAAAAAAATACATGAAAATTGCTAGTGCAGAAAACACTAATAACAAATATGCTTTTTCTCTATTTGTATTCCAATTTAAAACAGTTTCTACTATAAAAACAATAGCTATAATTAAATAACCATATTCAAATACTTTCCAAATTTTTTGCATTATTTATTCTTTAACATTAATAACTCCACTTTGATTTTTAACCCACCATGTTTTTAAATCTTCTGATGCTTCAAAACCAGTTCCTCTAATAGTATCTGTCAAGGTATAAAATATAAATTTCTTTTCAGTAAAATAATAATGTGATTTTTGATCCCAAAAAATCTGTTCGGTCATTAATTTATGCTTTTGAGCATAACTATAAATCACTACATTATTTTTGATTTCAGAGACCTCCGTTTTTTTATAACTTTTAGCATAACCACCTTCAATTGTAATTGAATCCCCATTTTTTTCAATGGAAGTAATTTTTATCCCTTTTGGAAATTCTGAATAAGGATGTTTACTTCTATTTCCAAAATCTAACATTACTGGAGCTTTCATTTTAACATTAATTCTGCCAGAATCTGTATGTATATGGTTAATGTTATATGCTTCCCCAATTGGCAGATTTTTATCAGCTAAAAAATCTCTAACCTCTTTTGCATTGTTAGTACATGAAAAAAACATTGCTACTGATAGTACAATAGCAATGTTTTTTATTTTATTTACAACTGATTTTGTCATTCAACAAATATATCAATTATAATATTTTAAATCTAATCTTTTGATCGAACTCGAACTGTTTCACCAATCCAACAACCAATTCTATGTTTTGACCCTGCATCAATCCCTGCTACAAATAAGTCTTTTTTAGATGGTAAATTATTAGAATAAGATCTAATATATTTGTTTGCTAAACGTGCAATACTTGGATCTACTGATTTTGCTTTTATTGCTTTATTCAGGGCAGCTACGTATACCATTCTTTTTGAAACCACATCTGTACCACAAGAGTTAGCACTTGAAGCATACATCCCTGCAATAACCAAATAAGCTTTCCCCATAGTTGGAGCATTATTTAAGGCTCTGTAAGCGTACGTTCTGGCTTCACTTTTTCTTCCTTTTTTACTTAATATTTGAGCTATTTTCAATAAATAACCAGCTTTTTTATATTTATCTGTTTCTTGATCAACGGCCTGTTTAAAATAGTCCATTGCCTTATTAGTTTCCCCATTTTTCATTAAAATACCAGCATAAAAAACAGATGCATTTGGAGAAGGGTCTGCTTTTACATAAGCTTCTACTAAAGTATCATAAAAAGGATCGTCTGTACACTCTTTATTATACATTCTTGAAACCGCTCTTTTTAACCATACCGGGTCACTATTCTTTTCATCAAAATACTTTTTATATAAAGGAATTAAATTCTCACAAGTAGAAATCTCCGTTAATTTGGCATCTAACCCAGTTTCAACAATTGTTAAATTAGTTAAAATTTGTTGGTAAATTTTTCTATTTCTTTTATCCTTAGCACTTAAATTTACCGAATCTTTTGCGTTTATAGCATCAATTTTTTTAGAATAGGCTGCTCGTTTCACTTCAACACCTTCTCCAACTTCATCATAGGTATCAAAAACTAATTGAGGGTTTGTAATTTTATTTTTGTTCAAAATAATATCAAAATATTTATACAAATTTTTAGGAGTGACAGCTGTAGGGTCAAGCTTGAACGCTTTTTCAATCCAACCATACACTTCCTCATCAGAGGCTCCTTGTTTAGCCTTAAAAGTAGCTATCTTATCATATGTTTTAGCTGGGTTATCTTTTTTGAACTTATGTTCTAACCTTTGACTATAAACTCTCATAACCAAATCAGCTGCTCCAGATTTTTCACTATCCGATGCTTTATCTAATCTATGCTCGGCTATTTTAATACCATATTTATAAATATTGACTGTGAGCGTAGGGCAATTGTCCATACACCACATCCAATTTTCAAAAGCGGTATCATATTTTTTTGCTTTATAATCACCTTTAAAAAGGTTATATTTTATATTACAATCATCTGCAGCTTGTGAGAAAACCACTGTTGCCGAAATCATAAAAAATGCCAAAACTAAAATTTGTTTCATTTTTCTCATCGTCGTATTCTTTTAATTAAAATATTTCTACTTTTTTAAACCATTTGTCATTTAGTGAAAGACTCAATCTAAAATTAAAATAATTTTCTTGGACTAAACCATTTGTTGTTTTTCCTCTTTTACCAATCTCAAAACCAAGATTGACATTTGATAACTGTTGATTTAATGGTAAGCCTAAACCAAAAGATATGCCAAAATCATCAATTGCAGTAAAATCAGTGCCACTTCCAACTGGGTCTATCAATAATCCTGTTTTTTCAAACTTCAAACCTGCCCTATAAGTAACTCTTTCCCAGTAACTTGATATTGAATTGAATTTAGGAGTGTAAAATCCTCCAACTGCTAATTTACTAGATTTCTCATAAGCAACTTTAGAATAGTTATTAAAAAGGTTTCCCTCTAACTCTAATGCATTTTGAAAACTATAGTCAACACCTGCAAACCATTTGTTTTTCTGTCCAATACCAGCCCCAATAATGGTTTTTAAAGGTGCTCTTAACACTCCATCTGTTTTTGTATTTAATATTGTATCTCTAGGTGATTCAAAAGCACCTAAAGATACTGAATATAAATATTCGTTTCCTTCTGCATCAATAGTATTATTCAATTCAAAGCTAGTACCTAAATTTAAATCAATTTTATCACTCAATTCTGTCTCATATTGGAACCCAACATTTAAGGAATATCCTTTCACATTAGAAATAGTTTCATATTTAGTTGCTAAGGGAGATTCATCTACTTGATTTAAAATACTATTTTCAATTTTTCCAAAAACATAATTCCCTTGCAAACCTACACTAAGTCCTTTAAATACTTTGTAACCAAAGTTCAAAAACACTTTATTGGTTCCTCCTTCTCCATTATAAACGGTTGCTTCTGTTAAAACACCTTCACTATCTAAAACATTTGATACCAATGAATAACCTACCGAGGTATTAGGCAACAGTCCAAATGACAATCCCCCCTTTTCTCCAATAGGAATTCCTATAGCCAAATAAGAAAGATATGTTGCTGCTGCGCTTTGTTTATTTTCAAAGTCTTTTGCAGACATGTTTTTATTTTCAATGGCTAATGCATAACTTGTAAATAGCAATGATGCCGTTGAAGCAGGATTAGAAAAATTTAAATGGTATGTATCATTTAAAGCTACACCAATTCCCCCCATACTCAATTGCTCGACTGTATTAATATTGTTGTTATCACCAATTCCCAAAAAAGAATAAGCTGATGTATTGTTCTTTTGAGCAAAACTACCAACTGTAACAAATAGTGTTATTACTACTACTATTATTTTTTTTATCATTTATTATGAATTATGAGTCAAAATTTTATTTAATCCTTCTAATAAAAAATTAGGATTGGCAAATATGCTATTTTTTAATCTATTTGACAAGAAATTTGTATCACCTCCTGTTAAAACAACTGTTAAATCTTTATTTTTTTTTCTATATTGATTTATAAAACTATCAATTTCGCTTATAACACCAATTATTATGCCTAAATGAATACTTGATTCAGTAGAATTTCCAATTAGTTCGTTTAAATAAGTAGGCTTTAATAATGGCAAACCATTTGTAAATTTATGAAGTGAGTTATAACGCATTTCTATTCCTGGTGAAATAGCTCCTCCTTCATATAAACCAGTTTTATCAACAAAATCATAGGTTATACAAGTACCTGCATCTATTACCAGTACATTTGCTTTCGGAAAATTTAAAATTGCAGAAGAAACTAGTGCAATTCTATCAACACCGAGCGTTTTTGGAGTTGCATAATTGCTTTTAAATGGTATTTTGGTGTAATTATTTAGCTCTAGTAAGTCTATTTCTGTTTTTATTACTTCTATTTGAGATTTTTTTATGGAACCAACTGAAGAAATTATGGCATTAATGCATCCAAACTTTTTTATAAGTACTGCTGCTTTTTCTATCAAATTTTTATTGTTAATACTTTCAGTATGAATTAATTCGCTGTTTTTAAAAACGGCTAATTTAATTCTTGTATTTCCAACGTCTATTATTAAGTTCATGCATATTTCTTAAGGTGCTCAAAAATACAACACATTTTTTAAAAATTGTTTTGATATGTATAAAAAATACATTTATATTTGCATCCGCTAAGGCAATGGTACCTTAGCTCAGTTGGTAGAGCAATGGACTGAAAATCCATGTGTCCCTGGTTCGATTCCTGGAGG
>JQIA01002016.1_pt1 | contig 10889 bp, 13 predicted proteins | sample 811431 | NCBI WGS metagenome assembly JQIA01 (sample SAMN02998118, study PRJNA258478) | marine sediment metagenome | biome: marine; feature: seafloor; material: sediment; isolation source: oil-polluted sediment collected from 3 locations (0.5 km, 0.7 km and 0.9 km)... | place: USA: Gulf of Mexico ... | reverse complement strand
GCTTTCCGATTTTAATTCTCCGGTATAATGCCCTTGCCATAGGGTGGTATCTTGCGCTTGTACCTTGGTTAAAACAAGTAGAATTAATAGTGCTGTGCTTATAATTTTCATGGGTTGTTTTTGATGTTAATTGGCATTGTTGTGCGTACCTAATTATTTTTAGTTGTTGCCAACTTTAATGAATTTTCTTGAATATTTATACGAATCGTTGGAATATACTATTAAATAAATTCCTTTTGATAGATTGGATAAATTGATTTGAAAATTAGTCCTATCGACTAAAATTTGATAAACCTTTTGCCCTATATTATTATAAATTACGAGTAAACCACTAGGATTCTCATTAGGTAAAACCAAATTTAATTTCTCAATAACAGGGTTGGGGAATATTTCAATTTTCTCATTCTCATTTAAATCTTGTATGTCAAGCACATCGCAAGTCTGGGAGAAATTTATTTGAATTGAAGCTTGTAAGGAGTCGTTAAAAGTTATAAAAGCATTTAGATTGTTATTTAACGTGTAGTCAAGCCATAGTTTCAAAAAATTGAAAGTTATTAATTGCTGTTCTTCTGGGGAAATATCGAGCGTAGGATTACAGAATGATTCCCCCAAACTGCAATTAAAATTATAATCAGCAAAATAACAATGACCACCATTTATAATGGATATATGTGTTTTACAATCTGAATTCAAACTATTATACATCATATTTTGATGATCTATTGGAGGTGCAATACAATCGTCATCCCCAGAGAATATCAGTGAAGGAACAGATATGTTAGCAGCAGCTGCTATTGCCGATGGGTTCGTCTCTGCTGCGGCAAAATTGATTAATGCATGTATAGATGGATTATTTTCTGCTGCTAAAAAAGAAGCGCCACCCCCCATTGAATGACCCATAACCCCTGTTTTAGGAGCTAATGAATTAAAAAATAAAGAAGAGCTGTCATTATTTTCATTTTGCATTTGAGTGGCCAAAAACTTTAGATCAAGTCCAAAATTTTCATGGCTGGGGTTTAATCCCATTTCAGTTGTTGGAAAACAAATCACATATCCACTCGGAACTAATTCTGACCAAATATTTTGATAAGACTCCCAATCCATTAAAAATCCATGGCCAAAAACGATAACCGGAAAATTTCCTGAAGCAAGGGGTACATTTTCACCAGAACTATCCGAGGGATAGTATATTTCAGTTTCAATATTCCTGTTTCTACTGCTATCAAAAAACACTACCGATGTATGACCAATGTTAAATGATTGCGCTAAAATATTTGAAGTAATCATTAGTAAACTTCCTAGTACTAGTAAACTCTTTAATCTCATATAAACTGTATTTTACAGAAACTTTTTTATTATTAATTATTTCTTCATTTGGAACTTAACGGTCTTGGCTAGGATTGCGTTGCGGACAAATCCACTAGGATTTTTCTATAAAGCAGCGAAATTAATAAAAAGGCTTGGATTTCCGATAGGAAATCCAACAGCAATGACACGAGCGAAGCGAAAGGCCAAACAATTATAGGCGTTGTTACACACAGTTTTTAATCACAATTCAAGCTAATTCTTTGTCTGACACTTTCATTGCCTAAATTCAAAGATTTTTTCCAATTCAAGCACGCTTTTAGATTGTCATAATTCAATTTATATGCGTTGCCCAAATTCGCATAAACCACAGCATATTTCGGATTGATTTCAATTGACTTTTTATAATCCGATATCGCTTCTGTATTTTGTCCAATTTTCATTTTAGCAACACCACGATTCATATAAGCTTCATTATCATTTGGATTGAATTTTAAAGAGTTTGTGTAATCAGAAATAATTTGCTCTTCATTTCCGCCAATTGTTTGCTGCGAATGTGCTCGACTATAGTAGGCTTCCGCATCATTTGGATTTTCTTCAATTACTTTAGAAAAATATTCGATTGCTTTTTCAAAATTCCCTTGTTTAGCTTGATAAACACCTAAATTATAAAAATCATCTCCGCCACAACTGACGAATAGAACTGTAAAAAATAGAGTTATTATTATTGTTCGCATTGTTTTTTCAAATTGTGGGTAACATGCGGATATAGTTTATGTACTTTATCCCCATTATAGGTTCACTCCAAATATAATAATTCAATGGGGATTTATTGTATTGTAATGATTCAATAAAACAGTATGTGAAGAGTGAAATTATTCTTCTACATTATTTCGTACGGAAGGTCTATTATCTTTCATTAGCCTAAAAAATATTTTTACTGAAATTGACATTCCTTTAATTCCAGATACATTTTGTGCTACATAATTTAAAAATTCATTTAACTCTTCACGATTATAAATACTACCATTAAAAAACACCGACTCTATTGTTGTAGAATTTTTAATGTTTATCAATGGATTTTTTTGAAGTAAAATAATGTCCGCAACTTTCCCTTTTTCTAAGGATCCATAATCATTTGAGACAGAAAAATATTCGGAAGGATTAATAGTAGCTGTAGCCAAAGCTTCTGCAGGAGACAATCCGGATTTTACTAGTTCTTCAAGTTCCTTATGAAGGCTAAACCCAGGAAATGAATAAGGGTCGTAAGAATCTGTTCCTGCTAGAATTTTCACACCTCTTTTATGAGCCAAACCCGTTAACTCTAGTCCCTTATTATAGAAATCTGATATGGGTTTCTGTTCCCGTTCTTTCATTCCTTTTACATCATCATTCCAAATGTTAGAAATCAAATATGGAATGTATTTTAGCTTCTCATCATTTAAAAATGCGTCGTTATTTACAGATGCCTCATATTGTTTGGTGATATGTGTGGGACAGAAATAGGTGTTGTTTTTTACCATGACATCTACTAATTCATAGAACCTATCGTAATCAAAATTGGCAAGCCTTTCCTCAACGGGTACTTTTAATGTTTCGTCGGGCTCTTGATCTAAATTAACAACTCTATTATATTCACGTTGTCTTTCAGAAGCCGGATGACTATAATCTATAAATAAATGGGCATGTTCAAAGCTACGTTGCCCTGCATTAGAAGCGTCTACAGGGTTTAGTGCGTCTGGATAATGACCTGCAAAGTCTACGCCTTGTTTTTTTGCTTCTTTTGCTAGTTTAAAATACCTTTCAGATAATATATTTGAATATATTTTAATAAAGGTACGTTGGTCTTTTGCCGATCTATTTACCACTTTAATCACATCTCTTTCGTCATAATTATCCCCTACAATTTCATCTGCAAATCCTATGATTCTAGGTCCCAATAATTCTCCAGATTCAATTTGTTCTCGCCATAGTTTTCTTTCTTTATTAATACGAACTACACCTTGCATGTCTCTAATATTGGTTATACCGTTTGCAATATGAAGGGGCATTACAGTTTGTGGAGCAACTTGAATGGCCAAATGAGAATGCATATCCCATAAGCCCGCCATTGCATATTTATTATTTCCATCTATAACCGTATAATTGCTATCGTTTATTATGGAATCGCTATGAATAATTTGTACTATTCTGTTGTCTTTAATAATAATAGATTGATTTGTAATAATAGAGTCGTTTGCTACATCTACAATGTTTACCCTTGTGATAATGTAATTACCGGGTCCTTTTTTCTGAGGAAGAGATTGGGGTGTAGGGTAAAACACCAAAGCAAGAACAAAGAGTATTGCTAGTAATATTAAATACCCAAAATATTTTAGAAATTTTAAAATTGATTTTTTCATTTTATAATAATATTGGTCTTTAAAAAGAAATAGACGTAAAATATTATTAATTGGTTACAATAAAAACAAGGTTAATCTTGATTTACCTTATAGCTAAATAATTTTTGATCTGGATCTCGGGATAATTTCACCCACCAATGAATTAGAAAGATAGAAATAATGGTAAAGGGAAGGATTAAAATACTTCCTTCAGCACCAAAAGCGCCACCACTTAGCCAATCCGGGCCTATGGGAATTTGTGTTATTAAAGTAGCATCGCTTTGTCCACTAGATGCAAATCCAAATACAGAAGCCTGAAAAAAGTTCCAACCCAAATGAAGCCCTATGGGTAACCAAAGTTGTCCAGTTTTAAGATATGCATAAATTAATTGTGGTGTTACTATGGCAATCATTAAAGTGCTAATTACAGTTGCATCTGGGTTTCCGGCATGTACCAAACCAAATAGGAGGGAAGAAGCGATTACTGCCCATAAAAGCCCCATTCCCTTAATCATGTTTTGAAAAATTATTCCTCGAAAAACAAGTTCTTCCCACCAGGCAACAACGATAAGTTTCCAAAGAATGGCTAGGATGATTGGTAGTACTGCAAAACTAAATTGTGCATTTAGATCTGCGTTTTCGGTCCACCAACTAAGGCCTTTAAATTCAATAAGACCTGTAAAAAACATGGTAAAATAAATTCCAGCCATAATTATAGCACTGTTAAAAACACCATAGAGAAGGTCTAATGCTCCAGCCTTATCTATCTTAAGTCCAAGGGAGATAAAGCTTTCTTTATCGATATATTTTCGGCTAATATATGCAGCAAGAGTTGCGGAGATACCAAGTAAAGTAAACCATAATGTGCCACCTCCTCTTAAACTTCCAAGAATTTCACGGACAACAAAAGTTAGACTTAGGTTGATAGCCATAAAAATAATAATAAACACTAGTATGCGCCATCCGGCACGAAGTGTATTAGTTTCTGGGTTTTTAAAAATATTTTTCATAAGTATAAACTTTAGATAATTGATATAAATATAATTGATATGTCAACTAAACTTATATTTTGTTACAAAAAGATTAAAGTTAATATGGAAAACCCAAGGTAACCTTATATTATGGAAAGTATTCCTTACTATTTAATTAGAATTCTGAACTAGAAGTGTCCATTCTTCGTTTATTGGTTGATGGCTTTTTGCAAACTCAGTTGGTTCCATTAAAAAATAAGCATCTTCATATTCAAATGCAAATAAGAAGTTCGACATATCTATAAAGCCGCTAGACCAAGTAGCATCACACAAATACCATTTTCCATCTAGTTTGACAGCATTCCAGGAATGATTTGGAGCATCCATATTATCAAACTTTACATGGTTTGCTAGGCCATATCCATAAATAATTTCGCATTCTAAACCTGCCAAATTAGACAGCTCTTTTATTAAATATGCGTAACCGGTACACAGGGTCTCTTTCTTTTGGAGAAGTCTTGTAAATACTTCTTTTTTAAATTGATTATTCCAAAGGTATAAAGCTTCAGGGCTGCTTTTTAACTTTTTACGTTTGTGTTCATTCTTATTCATCAAATTGTACTCGCCTCTAATATTATGGCATACCCAAAAATAGATGGCTCTAAAACGCTCCACTTCTGTGTTTAACTCAGAAGTTAATCCATAGGCAAGCCCAGGTAAATTATAAAGTTCTTCCCCTTTATGCTGCTTTGCCATGTACTCTGCTTTCCAAAAGTTAATCTTATCAAAATCACTTTTTTGTGCATACAAAGGCAGTATAAAGAGGAAGAGTAGTAAAAGAATGAAATTTCTCATTCGAAGAAAAGTTTAATTTATATTCTTAATGGATGCTGTTACAGATTTTTTTTGTTCTCATAGACGCAACAATTACGATAGAAATATCTTCTAAAAAAGGCTCGATGAAAGAGGTGTTATTCGTGATGGTGATCTCTTGACTTTCGTATCCTAGATAACTAATCACCAAAACATCATTTTCTTTTAATTCTTCTGGAAAAGTAAATTCCCCATTTTCATTAGAGGTCGCCCAAATTGCAGTTCCTTTTAATACTATGGATGCCGATAATAATGGTCCATCCAAACTATTAACGACTCCTGTTACAGTTCGTTCTTTACCTTGTGCATAAATTGAATTAGAAAAAAGGCATAGGATCATTAATAAGCCTAAAAAGCTTAAGGTTTTTGAGACTAATTGCTTTGTTGAAATAATTTGATTTTTCATAATATATATGTTTTGATTTCCTCAAACTTAAGAAGGCATTTAGTTTGTGAAAAGTTAGAATTAGTTAACGGTACGAATACTTGAGTAAAAGTGATGTATTGGTGAGGGTCTGTTATTATTGATTGAAATTGAGAATAGATTAGTAGGAGGTCTATATGTGTAATTCCATTAAAATTAACCCTAACAATTAATGAGAAAAACCAAAGAAGAAGCTAAAAAAACTAAAGACACCATCCTTAAAAGTGCTTTAAAAGTATTTTTAAAGAATGGATATTCAAAAACAACCCTGTCTAATATTGCTGAAAATGCTGGTTATACCAGAGGGGCTGTATATTGGCATTTTAAAGATAAGAGTGAAATATTAGAAAAATTAATTTCAAAATTTCATGGGCGCTTTTTTTCTGAACAAAATAATATTTTGGAATCTTCTCTTGATCCACTTCAGAAAATAAAGGAGATGATAAATATCAACCTCCCTTTACTTTATAATAATAATGAGTTTAGAGATTTTATAGAGTTAACCTGGTTTAAAACTGAAATTGACCAACATGAAGGTTTATTGCAAGGAAAGATAGCCATTACAAAAACATTTAATGATACGATTACGACCTTGTTTAAGGAAGCTTCTAATGATGGTGTATTAAAAAAAGGAGTAGATCCACAAATAGCTGCACTTTCCGTTACCTCTATCATCAATGGAATTTACCGAGGATATTTTATTATACCAGACAAACTTCAATCTGAAAATACAGGAAGAAAAATAATAGAGAATTATCTAAATCAAATTAAAAACATTTAAAATGGAAAAAAAATTAACATTTAGAACAAAAATGGGAGATTGGTTGGGCAGTAATTTGGCGCAATGGATAGTAATACTAGGATTTGTTATTTTAACAATTTGGAAAGATGATCTCTCCTATTTTTTAGGATTAGCTTTTGTACTATTATTTCTTTGGGCAAAAAGATGGGATTGGAAATTAATAGGGCTACATAAACCAACAAGTTGGAAAAAAGTATGGCTTCAAGCTATTGTTGTATCTATATTATTATTGATTGTAGTGGATATTATGTTAACTCCAGTAATTGAAATGCTATTTGGAGGACAACCTGATGTAAGCGCTTTTGACAATATTCGTGGAAATTTCATTAATTATATTGTCCTTACCCTTTTTATGTGGGTGATTGCAGCTTTTGGAGAGGAGTTTGTTTATAGAGGTTTGCTTGTGAAACGCTTGGGAATACTTTTAGGGAATACGAATGCGGCTTTTTGGATAGCAGTGCTATGTTCTTCAATTCTTTTTGGTATAGGTCATCAATATCAAGGTATTTCAGGTATGGTTAGTACAGGCTTGGTTGGGTTTATTTTTGGAGCTATTTTTATAAAAAGTAAAAACAGGCTCTGGTTAACGATACTTAGCCATGGAGTTTATGATGTTATAGGAATTACTCTAATCTATTTAGATATAGATAAAGAGGTTTATAACCTATTGAATCATTTATTTTAAATAATATTAGTAACCAGATCTTTAGTAAGAAGCTCTTCTGGTTTACCATGGTTTTATTCTAAACAATTGTCGCCTGAAGCTATCCTTGATTTTTCATTTGATGGATTTTAAAATCAGATTTAAAAAAATGGATATCCTATAATACCTTCCTGCTTAATTTGGAGAAGGAAATACTCCCTGTAAAGCAATATAATAGCCCATGGTAAGATAGGGTTGCATATTGGTATATTGTTGACCACTTCCAGTATTATCTACAGTTACATTTACGCCATCGGTTTTCATCAATACATTTGAGTCCTCATTAAAAGCTCCAGCATGTAGTCCCGGTAAATTTCCAGTAGGGTCGGATTCGTCACCTATAGCAGAGGAAGCTTGAATAGTCCCAGCTGCAGTATGATTATGTGCCGGTAAATTGCCGACAGACAATACCGTATTTGTAGAGCCACTTTTTTGACCCACTTGATAGGTTGGTAATCCAGGGCCGGTACCAGAACCTATTGGAACCCGTCCACGCAAATCTGGTAAACCAAAAGTCGTCTCCCCATCGCCTCCATATTGAGTACCTAAAAGGGAAAAAAGAGCAGAATTTTGAGCGATTGACATTAATTGCCCGTCACATTTTGCCCAACCTGCAGGTGCAAAATTATAAGGATAAATTGCTATTTCTCCTATATATGGCTGTGTCGAAACAGTTGTGTTAACGGCTTCGGATGTATCAGAATCTTCATTAGCAAATGCCATTAAAACGGTTAATATTAAACAGACAACAAAGAGATCGAATGCGCGATTGATAAAGTAGCTCTTACGACTCTTAAATTGATTAGGCTGAAAGAAAGTCTTGAATTTCATAAGTTTGGTTTTTGTTAATTAATGGAATATATATCGAAATATACGAAAATGAATGGGGATTCCGAAAACCTATACAAAGCTGAATGCTATTATAATTATTGTTTTCATCTACTTTCTGTAGTTTCTATTAAAATTATAGTCTTTAGAATTTAACTTTTGTTTTTTTACTTGTTTCAATGTTGTATCAGGATCATCGCTTAAATAAACAGAAAGTCCTTGGTCTGAAGTGATTTCAAGAACTGTTTTATATTTGTTTGGTAAATTTAATTTAGTTGCATCTTTCCAGTTCCCTTTTCCAAAAACTGCAATTTTTTCATTGTTTTCTAGTACCCCTTCATAATATCTTAGAGTTTTATTAAAACCGAAAAACCCCTCGCTTTCAATTCCTTTACTGATTAGGTATTTTTCAAGACGTTCTGTTGCATCGTTTCCAAATCCAGAGGTAAACATTTTGTCCTGCACAATATAGCTTTTAATATTACTGTCATTAATATATGCATAATTCTCCCCATCTCTAATTAAAAATTTTTGTGATACTTCTTCCTCAACTATTGTTTTCCAGTGTGAATTTTTACCAGAAGAGGTTTTACGTTCAATTCGAATGTAATAATAAGCGCATTCTCTATTAGCAAGAGGGGAAATTAGAGGTTGGTCAATAATCTCGATATTCCCTACAATTTTTGCTATTTCATTATTTTTAAAATTGGCTATTTTTTTTAAAGGAGCATTTTTTAATTTTCGTTTAATTTTAGCTTTTTTACTAAAAAATAAATTATAAACACTAAACATAATAATTATAAGAAGTAAGATGTAAAAGAAAGGGATATCCATTTGTTTTATTTAAAAATAGTTAGGGTAATTGTTACTTTATAATGTCGCATAAGGCTTGAATTTACAATGGGAAATACAGAAGCAATAACACGAGTGAAGCAATAACACGAGTGAAGCAATTATAGGCGGTGTAGAAAAGCATTATTTTTTTGAAATCATTAGTTGTTATGCATACCAATTGATGTTAGAACTTCATTTTCGGGAGTAGATATATCTATTATTCTCTCAATTTGATACCCAAATGAATCTAATTCAATTTTAATTTCAGATTGAACAGGATTAGTTTCAATACAAGCATAACATTCTTTTATGGCAATAAAATCTTTACAACTAGAATTTAATCTTTCTACTAATTCATTTAAATTTTTTAAATGTCCAATTTCATCATTTAATTCAGAAATAGGAACTAAATCCCAAGTCAATTTATTTATTTCGATATTAAGTTGTTCTGAGTCTAAATTCAATAATGCCATTCTAAAGTTAGAGCAATTTAATAGTGATTGATTATCATTGCCATCCTCCTTTTTGTTACACGAAATCAGGAATATTGCGAAAATTGAAAGAAAAATTATATTTTTCATTATAAAGTTATTTTTTTTGTAATGCTTTACGGTTTTGTATAAAAGTCAGTAAGTGTTAAAGTTTGTTTATACTTCTGAGTTTATCAGCGCAAAGGCAAAAAACAAACTTGTTTACAATTTTTCAGATTACAATTTAGTAAATTTTGTTAGGCTTTTCATTTTCTTAGTATTTAAATTCTGCATTAGAAGCTTGTTAATTTTGCCTAACGGTTTTGGCTATGATTGCGTTGCGGATAAATCCGCGCCGCGCTGAGCTTGTCGAAGTGTGGATTATTCGCAAGCATTTATGGCAAATAAAAAGGGGAGTTATAATTAATTTAGTAATTTTTGTTGATAGCGCTAATATAAGTTTTTAGGTTCATATTTTTAAAGAGAATACCCATTAATAAATACCCCCTTATCCATTTCTTTTATAAAAATAGTATGCACAGGTGTAATAATTTGCAACTTCAGACACTAAATAGATAAATCAATAAAATACTTAAAATGAAAACGAATAAAGGAAAAACTATTAAAATTGCTCTTTTCTGGGCAGCAGTGCTATTAATTGGTAGCTTAGTATTAAAATCAATCCATATAAAAGACCTAAATGTTGGTTTCTTAATAATAGTAGTCGCTGCTTATGCCTCCTTAAATTTAAGTGGAACAAATAATTTATCTTGTAACACAGAAAATAAGAATACTAAGAGTTAAACCCTTTATATAATTTAAAAAGTGAGTAGTGATTTTTATACAGTATCCATTTTACCCTATTCTGGGATAATCATTAAAATATGTAGGGCATACACAAACTCTCAAGAAGATTTTGAAGATTATTATCAAGAGGTTTGTTTACAGATTTGGAGAAGTAAAGATAATTTTAAAGAACAATCGGAATGGTCCACTTGGATTTATAGGTTGTCTTTAAATGTGTGCTTAACCTTATTAAAGAAAAAGAAAAACAACAAACAGCACCAAACTTCAGATTATTTACCCCTAGAGGCAATAGAGGATAGTCGAGCATTTACAGATGATTCTCTAAATCAGTTATACGATGCTATTAAAAAGTTATCTGAGATAGATAGAGGGGTTATATTATTGTATCTAGAAGAAAAGTCATACCAAGAAATTGCGGACATTATAGGAACTAACCCTAACAATATTGGGGTTAGAATTAAAAGAATTAAAGAACGATTAAAAAAAATATT
>JQIA01002015.1_pt1 | contig 10890 bp, 7 predicted proteins | sample 811431 | NCBI WGS metagenome assembly JQIA01 (sample SAMN02998118, study PRJNA258478) | marine sediment metagenome | biome: marine; feature: seafloor; material: sediment; isolation source: oil-polluted sediment collected from 3 locations (0.5 km, 0.7 km and 0.9 km)... | place: USA: Gulf of Mexico ... | reverse complement strand
GCATTAGCACCAAAAATAATACCTAAAGATTGAGGAAAGGTCATTAGCCCTGCACCGACAAAGCCAACTGCAGCAACGGTTATCGCACTTGACGATTGTAATATAGCCGTACTTACTGCCCCAGTTAATGCGCCAGAAAGTGGACTTTTAGTTAATTTTTTTAACGCATTTCGCATAGCATTCCCCGCTAGGTCATGCAATGCTCCTGTCATCACGATCATACCCAATAAGAATATACCGAGTCCGCCAAGCGCTTGAAATACAGTGGTCAAATGATTAATGAAACCTCCTAAGTGATATCGTTATACTTCAACATTATGTCAGTAAAGTAAAATTTTTATTGATGTAAGATAACTATAGTTGAATAAATTTTGTATATTACTTTACCTTAACTACAAGAACCTTATGATAGATGATAGATTTATTGGTAGAAAAAGAGGATTATTTATGAATATTCAATTTTTTGGCGCTTGCCAACAAGTGACTGGCTCTTGTTATTTAATCGAAGTAGCGAATAAAAAAATACTGATTGAATGTGGTATGTTTCAGGGTTCTAGAGAGAATCAGCAACATAATGGTGATGATTTTCCTTTTGCGGCTAGCGAACTAGACGCCGTGGTTATCAGCCATGCCCACCTTGATCACAGTGGTCGTTTACCTTTATTAATCAAAGCTGGCTTTCGCGGCTCGGTATTCACTCATAGAGCTACAGTAGAGTTATGCAAAATCATGTTAACCGACTCTGGTTATATTCATGAAAAAGAAGCACAGTGGGAAAATAAAAAACGTCAACGTAAAGGCTTAGAGTTAGTAGAACCTTTATACACCGTAGCCGATGCTGAAAATACGCTAGCTTACTTGACTGGCATTGATTACCACCAAGAAATTGAAATATGTCCAAATGCTAAGCTAACCCTTAAAGATGCGGGACATATTATTGGTTCGGCTATTATAGAGTTAACATTAACAGAAGGTGATAATACCAAAAAAATTGTTTTTAGTGGTGATCTTGGTCATAAAGATGCCCCAATTTTACGTGATCCTGAAATGATAAAGCATGCAGATCTTGTGTTGATGGAAAGTACTTACGGCGATAGGTTACATCGTAGTTGGCAAGATACTTGGCAAGAAATGGGTGACATCATTGCTCAAGCGAAAAGCAGTAAAGGTAATATTATTATCCCTGCATTTACCATTGGTAGAACGCAAGAATTATTATATGAATTTAAACGTCATTACCAACAATGGAATATTGATAGTTGGGACATTTTTCTTGATAGCCCAATGGCAATAAAAGCCACTAAAGTTTATAGTCAACATAGTGAGGTTTATGACCGTAAAGCTGAAAAAGTTGACCAAAAAAATGACAGTATATTCGATTTGGAAAAATTACATTTCTCTGAATCTACCGAATACTCAATGAAAATAAATAATATAAAATCAGGCGCTATTATTATTGCTGGTAGTGGCATGTGTACTGGCGGTAGAATAAAACACCATTTAAAACATAACATCTGGCGAGAAAACGCCCATATTCTCATTGTTGGTTTTCAAGCTAAAGGTACTTTAGGGCGAGCCTTGGTAGATGGTGCAAAAACCATTAAATTATGGGGCGAAACTATGCAAGTTAACGCTAACATTCATACTATTGGTGGCTTTTCTGCTCATGCTGATCAACAAGGTTTATTGAATTGGTACAATTACTTTGAAAATTCGCCTAAAGTTGTTTTAGTGCATGGAGAGCCAGAGGCGATGGAAACATTAGCGCAAAAATTAAAATATGAGCATGGTGCTGATGTAACAGTGGCGAAGTATATGCAGCGTATTTCACTGTAAAGCTTTAAATCATTAGATGTATATAGCAACTAACTTAGATCGAGCATTAAGTACAGTGAGTAAGCTCTTCAGTTACCTTGTTATTGTAAAATCACTACTATTTATATTCGCAATACCTTTTTACGCTTTTCTACAAACGACTTTTTTTATTATGATATTATGAAAATAGTATTTAATGAGTTTAATAGGAGCAATACCCTTATGAGTAATAAAAATAAAGCTGAAAACTATATAAAGGGAGAAGCGGTTCGCAGAGAAGTCATGAGTGATGAATTTGTTGATCGAGCGTTAAGTAATGCCAATGATTTTGATCAACCTTTGCAAGACCTTGTAATGGAGAATGCATGGGGTAGCACTTGGTGTCGTGATGATTTACCAAAAGATACTCGTAGTTTAATAACGATTGCTATGCTTATCGCATTAAAAGCACCTAATGAACTGAAAGGTCATGTGCGAGGTGCATTACGTAATGGTGTTAGCAAGGAAGAGATTAGAGCAGTCATTATGCACGCCAGTGTTTATTGTGGTTTTCCTGCGGCAATTGAAGCGATGAGAGCAACTCGTGAGATTGTTGATAACTGGCAGGATTAATCTGCAATTACTTTTTAGCTAAAAACATATTCACGGCAAAATCGCATATTTCTTCTACTTTATGGTTATCGGTATAGATACCATCAATAAATAATTTGGCGATACCATGAACCGTGCCCCATAATACTTGCGATACTCGTAGCGCATTATCATTAACGTTTAATAAGCCTTGCGCTTGCCATTGCTCAGTCATTGTTACTTGAAATTGAAAACAAGGGTACGCAGAGTCTCGTAACTCTTGCGTACTATTTTTATCTTTCCAAATAGTACGACCAAACATAAGTTCATAAAGCTCAGGAGAACTTTTGGCGAACTGCACATAATCATGAATGAACCGACTGAAATTTTCTTCATGTGATATTTTTTTATCTGATACTTCGTTATCTTCAAAACAACGCTGATTAATTCGGTGTAGTTGCTTAAACCCGTTTTCAGCAATGCCACATAACAAAGCATTTTTGTCTTTAAAATGATGGTAAGGAGCCGCTCTAGATACACCTACACGAGCAGCAAGCTTACGCAAAGATACTTCTTTGATGCCATTTTCTTTGATCATTTCACCAGCAACTCTTAATAAAGTCGTCCGTAAGTCACCGTGATGATAGTTTGATTTTTCAGAAGTGTGTTTCATGACCGCTAATTTAGCAGGCAATTGTTGATAAATCAATCTTGACACTGTCATAATTAAGGGGTACCTTAATTTTAAAGTAAACTAAGTAAAGTTAAATTTACTGACGTTAAGTCAAAAGTAAGCCTTCAAGCTTATTTCACCAGTAATAAAGAGAAAACTTATGTCTCAGCAAAAGTCTCAACAAAATTTTTCAAAATTATTAACGCCACTTGATCTGGGCTTTACCACTTTAAAAAATCGCGTATTAATGGCAGCTATGCATACCGGCTTAGAAGAACACCCTGATGGTACAAAGCGTATGGCCAAATTTTTTGGTGATCGTGCTAAAGGTGGTTGTGGGTTGATTGTTACTGGTGGTTATGGTCCAACGAAACGTGGTGCAATTCATCACGATACAAAAATGATTGAGACAGCTGAAGATATTGACAAGCATAGAGTTATTACCGATGAGGTACATAAGTACAACAGTAAAATTTGTATGCAAATACTACATACTGGTCGTTATGCTTTTAATGATAAACTTATTGCGCCCTCAGCAATTCAAGCGCCGATCAATATGTTTAAGCCAAAAGCTTGTACTACAGAAATGATTGAAGAAGAAATCTGTAGCTTTGTTGATTTAGCGTTAAAAGCACAACAAGCCAATTATGATGGTGTTGAAGTCATGGGCTCTGAAGGTTATTTGATTAATCAATTTACCGCATTAAGAACGAATCAACGTGATGATGAATGGGGTGGTGCTTATGAAAACCGCATCAAGTTAGGTGTTGAAATAGTACGTCGAATCCGTAAAGCTGTAGGCGAAAAATTCATTATAATTTTCCGTTTGTCGATGATGGATCTTGTTGAAGGTGGCAGCAGTTTTGAAGAGGTAGTACAATTTGGTAAAGCCGTTGAAAAAGCAGGCGCTAGCATTATTAATACGGGTATTGGCTGGCATGAAGCTCGTATTCCTACCATTCAAACTAAAGTACCTCGCGCAGCATTTACTTGGGTTACTGCTAAATATAAAGAACATTTCAATATTCCTGTTATTACCTCTAACCGTATTAACACTCCTGAAGTAGCTGAAGAAGTTTTACAAAATGGCGATGCTGACATGATTTCCATGGCGCGCCCATTTTTAGCTGATGCCGATTTTGTCAACAAAGCCGCAGAAGGCCGTAGTGATGAAATCAATACCTGCATTGGTTGTAACCAAGCCTGTTTAGATCACATTTTTTCAGGAAAAATGGCCAGTTGTTTAGTTAATCCACGTGCTTGTTTTGAAACTGAAATTAATATCATTCCAACTAAAACCGTGAAAAAAATTGCCGTAGTTGGCGCTGGCCCAGCAGGTTTGTCTGCATCTACAGCACTTGCTGAGGCAGGTCATAAAGTGACTCTGTTTGATGGTGAAAGCACTATTGGTGGGCAATTTAATATTGCTAAACAAATACCTGGTAAAGAAGAGTTTGAAGAAACCATTCGTTATTTTGGTCGTCAGCTTGAGTTAACGGGTGTAACGGTTAAATTAAATACTAAAGTTAGCGCAGCCGAGCTTAATGAAAGTGATTTTGATGAAGTGGTTATTGCTACAGGTATCAACCCACGCACACCGTCAATTGAAGGTATTGAACACGCAAAAGTTTTAAATTATATTGATGTGCTTAAATACAAAAAAACCGTTGGCAAAAAAGTAGCGGTTATTGGTGCAGGCGGTATTGGCTTTGATGTTTCTGAGTATTTAGTACATTCAGGTGAAGCGACTAGTCAAAACATTAAAGCTTATATGAAGGAATGGGGCATTGATATGACCCTAAAAGCGCGTGCTGGTATTGAAGGTATAAAGAAGGAAATTTCAGCTCCTGCTAGGGAAGTGTTTTTACTGCAACGTAAAGAGACTAAAGTCGGTGCAGGTTTAGGCAAAACTACAGGATGGGCCCATCGAGCAGGTCTTAAACATAAACAAGTAAAAATGTTTTCTTCATGTGAATACCATAAAATTGATGATGCTGGTTTACATGTCAGTATTGCTGGTGAAAAGCAAACGCTTGATGTTGATAACGTTATTATTTGTGCAGGACAAGATCCAGCCAGAGAATTAGTTGACGGTTTGAATAAGCCTTATCATTTAATTGGTGGCGCAGATGTTGCCGCAGAACTTGATGCTAAACGTGCTATTAAACAAGGACTAGTGCTAGCAACTCAACTTTAAATCAAGCTTCTACTTAAAGAAAATAGCTGTTCATGATTTATATGAACCGCTATTACAGCTTCTATTTATCAGTATTAGAACAATTTAACATACTAGAAACAAAGCTAGGTTTTATTCCATCTACCCCTTCGTTGGACGAGAGCAAAATAACCATGTACGTTTCAATAATTTTGATGAAAGTTACTAAAAGAAAATTGACACCTGCCTGATAAAAATATTATTGTATAGTTATTAAGTTAACGAACGTTAATTAACATATTATACTGATTTCTAATTATTGGACTTTACTATGGGTGATACGCGCCAGACTATTCTCAGAGTAGCTATGGTTTTATTTTCAAAAAAAGGCTTTGATTCAATTTCAATGCGCAATATTGCTGACAAGGTAAACATTAGCCCTCCTGCACTTTATAATCACTTTAAAGACAAAAAAACATTATATCTTTGTGTAATTGAAGAGTCATTTAGTAATAAATCAATACTGTTGGTCGATGCATTAACCATTGAAGATACAGCCATTAAACGTATGGAAGCTTTTGTTTTCACCTTGAGCCAGATTCTAGTTGATGACCCTGAATTTAAACGTTTAATGCAGCGCGAACAATTAGATGGCGACAAACAACGATTAGAATATTTGGCCAAAGAAGTTTTTGGCTCTGTTTTTATCGTATTAACGAGTTTAATAACCGAAATAAAACCAGCTTGTGATGCGCACGGTATTGCAGTCACTATTATGGGTATGGTGCAAAAACATATTGAAATAGAGCCGTTAGCACAGTTTTTTCCTGACTATAACAAAGAGAATCACACTCCTGTTTATGTAACACAATTAACCATGTCGATGTTATTGGCATTTTTTGGAACTAAATAATGAAAAAAAATCTTTTTATCAAATTATTATTCGGGCAATTACTAACGTTGAGTGTTGTTCAGTTTAGTTATTCTCAGTCTGATACGTCATTAAATGATGATGAAGCTGTAAAACTAATTACGCCTGTTACTGTGGTAAAAGTAGTTTCAAAAACATTACTTTCTACAACGAATGTAAGAGGACAGATTGAAACGCTGACTAAGCCAAATGTAGCTGCTAAAGTTGCGGCTGAAGTGAGTAATGTTTATTTTATTGAAGGTGAAAGTGTTAAACAGGGGCAAGTATTAGCTGAACTTGATGCTGAAGCTTTTATTATTGATAAAGAAATTGCCAGCGCTAATATAACTTACTTAACCGTATTAATTGAAAACGAACAACGTCTGTTAAAAAGAAATAAAGATTTGTTCAATAAAAAAATGATTTCTCAAGCCGTTTTAGATAATAGTGAAACCGCATTGAAACAATCAAATGCTCAATTGTTAAGTGCTAAAGCAAAGTTACGAAAAGCTATTTATAAGCTTTCTCATACAAAAATTATTAGCCCTATTAATGGCATTGTGCAAACTCAGTTAGTTTCAAAAGGTGATTATGTCAAAATAGGTAACGATTTATTTTTTATCGTTTCAACAGACGATATTTATGCTCGCTTGTATTTTCCTGAAACAATGGTTGACCAAATAAAATTAAATATGCCTGTTACCCTAATTCGTCAGCAAACTGGTAAAGTTGAGCAGATTAATGGCACCATTGAACAAATTCGTCCTATGCTAGAAACAAGCAATAGAGCTTTACTCACCTTAGTGAAATTTACTAACAATCACCAATGGAGAATAGGTTCAAGTATTCAAGCTGAAGTAATGTTAAGTCAACATCAAAATGCCATTACTATTCCTACGCAAGCTTTGGTACGCCGCCCTAATGGTTTAGTGGTTTATAAAGTTATTGCTAACACCAATAAAGTTGTTGAACAATTAGTTACTACGGGCTTAACTCAACATAAAACTATCGAAATACTCTCAGGCTTAACGCTTAATGATGTGGTTGTATTAGACGGTGCTGGTTGGTTAACCGATGGTTCTACAATCGATATTGTGGAGCCTTAAACATGAGTGATAACACTATTTCCACCACTGTTTCTAGCAACGTTGCCACCAATAATTCATCAGAAAAAATGAATTTACCTGCATTCTCTATTAAAAATCATGTACTGACTTATATGCTAAGTCTCGTATTGATTTTATTTGGTTTAATCAGTTACGAACGCATTGGTGTTGATAGAATGCCAGAAATTGAATTTCCCATGTTATCGGTGTCAACCATATTACCGGGAGGCGATCCCTCTATTATTGATGCATCGATTACCAATATAGTTGAATCTGCGGTTAATGGCATATCAGGTATTGACGACATTCAATCATCATCATTAGCAGGTGTTTCAGTAGTGATGGTTCGGTTTGATTTAAATAAAAATATTGATATTGCTTTTAATGAGATGCAGGCAAAAGTAAATGAGATTATTCGCTTGCTACCTAACGGGGTCGAAACGCCTATTGTTAAAAAAGTAGAGATAGGTGGCGCACCTATAATGTGGCTGTCTCTTGAAGGGGATAGGACATTACAGCAATTAAACTTATATGCTAAAAATGTAATAAAAAAACGTTTAGAAACTATCAGTGGTGTTGGTAATGTGCTTATTGCTGGAGAGCGAGAACGCACGTTAAGAGTTAACCTTAACATTCAACAAATGTCAGGACTTGGCGTTACGGTAGAAGATGTTATTAATGCCTTTAACCGAGAGCATATCAAAATGCCTGGCGGCTTCACTATAGCAGCCAATCAAGAACAACAATTGAAGCTTGATCTTGAATTTCACAGTATTGATCAGCTTAAAAAATTGATTGTTGGTTACCAAGAAAATTTGCCTGTTTTTTTACAAGAAGTTGCTAATGTTGAAGATGGCTTAGAAGATTTTAGACGCTTTGCCAGCTATAACGGTAAACCAACTGTCGGTTTAGGTTTAGTCAAAATATCTGGAGCCAATACCGTTGCCATTGTTGACGAGGCTAAGAAAAGGCTCAACGAAGAAATATTACCGCAGTTACCTGACGGTATAAACCTTAACATTGTTGTTGATGATGGTAATTTAATTACGGCGATTATTGACGGTTTAAAAGAACACTTGTTTGAAGGTACACTATTGGCAGGTGTCGTGGTTTTATTATTTCTGATGAACATGCGCTCAACTCTCATTGTTATTACTGCAATACCTGTATCATTATTAGGCGCGGTTGCTGCTATTTATTTTGCAGGGTTTACTTTTAATACCATGACCATGTTGGGTTTATTATTACTTATCGGTGTCGTGGTTGATGATGCGATTGTGGTATTGGAAAATATTTTTCAAAAAATGGAACAAGATCCCAACGCCGATCCTGCAACGGTAGCTATTGAAGGTACCTCGCAAGTAATGTTTGCGATTTTGGCCGCTACCTTTACATTGGTATCTTTGTTTGGTGCTGTGATCTTTATGGACGGCATTATGGGGCGTTTTATTTCCTCTTTTGCTGTGGTAGTAGTTTGTGGCGTGATAATTTCATTATTTGTTTCCGTTACATTAACCCCTATGCTTTGTGCTAAATATCTTCGTGTGCAAAAAAAGCATGGCCGTGTTTATCAAACCTTAAATAATGCATTCAATAAAATGGAGCGTTTTTATTTATCCACATTGAAATTTTCAATAAATAATAGATTACTAATTATTGCCTTAACAGCGGTTATGGTTTATTCAAGTGGTTGGTTTATGGGACAATTAGGTAAAGGTTTTTTACCAGAAGAAGACAAAGGTCGTTTTGTTGTATCTCTTAAAACGCCTCTTGGCTCAAACATAAACTACACCTTAGACAGATTAAAACGAATTGAATCAATTTTACAAAAACATGAAGAAATTCGTGGTTTATTTTCAACCATAGGTACAGGCGATAAAGGACAAGTTAATCAAGGTGCAATTTATGTAAACTTAATTCCACGAGATCAAAGATCACTACATCAAACTGAAATTATAGAAAAAGTACGTATTGATTTAGCTAAAGTACCTGGTGTTAAAGTTTTTGCTGCTCCTATTCCTGCCGTAGGCGGCCAGCGTGGCGAGCCATTACAGTTTATCCTTAAAGGTCCCAACCTTGAAAAAGTGGCTGAATTGTCAACCTTATTAACAACCCATTTAGAGAAAATACCTGTTATAGGTACATTAGACAGTAACTTACAATTAGATATGCCTGAGCTTGAAGTCGTACCATTAAGAGAAAAAGCTCGTGAGGTTGGTCTTGATTCGGCTACGATAACTAATGCGTTAAGAGTACTTGTTGGTGGTTTTGATGTAGCTAAATACAATGATATTCCTGGTGATGGTGAACGTTATGATATTCGCTTAAAAATGTCTGACACGGGTTTAAGTAGTAATAACTTACAACAAATATATTTAAGAAACAATCAAGGTCAATTAGTGCGTTTAGACAGCGTAACTGAATTTAAAACTGGCATTGGCCCCGCTACTATTGGCAGGTTTAACCTACAATATGCCGCAACATTTTATGCAACGCCTAAAATCCCTGAAGGTGATGCCGCGGTGATTGTATTGGAAGAAGCCAGCAAAATTTTACCTAATGGTTATCAAATTGAATTAATAGGCCGAGCAAAAGAATTTAGCAAAACCGCTAAGCATATTATGTTTGCCTTTGCCACGGGGCTTATTCTTATTTACATGACCTTAGCGAGTCAATTTAACTCTTTTATTCAACCACTTATAGTTATGGTGGCTCAACCACTTGCTATTATTGGTGGTATAGCGGGTTTATGGATAGGGGGACATTCACTTAATATTTATTCGATGATAGGACTCGTGTTATTGGTGGGATTAGTGGCAAAAAACTCCATATTACTCATTGATTTAACCAACCAAATGCGAGCTGAAGGCAAACCCATTAATCAAGCATTACTTGATGCATGTCCTAGGCGTTTAAGACCTGTATTAATGACCTCTCTTACCGTTATTTTTTCAATGTTTCCTGCTGCATTAGGCTTAGGCGCAGGTGCTGATATTAATGCACCATTAGCCGTTGCAGTTATTGGTGGCATGATCAGCTCTACATTACTCACCTTAGTGGTGGTGCCTGCGGTTTATTCGTTGGTAGAAAGTGGATTAGATAAATTAGCAGAAATGAAAGTTCGGATAAAAAGAGTTGCTTAACTTTAAAAGTGAAATGATATAAGTCTTATACTCGTTTCATTAAGCTTGTGTTCTTGTTGCACATAAGAAAATATTTCAGGACAAGGCGCTCTCAACCCTAATAACTAACCATTAGAGTTGAGAGCAACGCCGACATGGCTTATTTTAACCCGTATAAGTAAACAATAATTTAATAATAATCCGTTTGTATTTCAACGAGAAATAACTACATTATCAGCTTCGCTGAAAAACAAAAAACGAGCTCAAGGCTCGTTTTTTTTATAACTAAGGTGTTTTTTAGGTTAATTAACCACCACACTTCTTACTCTTACCTTTACCTTCGCCACATTTGCCTTCACCGCACTTGCCCTTAGCTTTGGCTTTACCTTCGCCACATTTTCCTTCACCACACTTGCCCTTAGCTTTGGCTTTACCTTCGCCACATTTTCCTTCACCGCACTTGCCCTTAGCTTTAGCTTTACCTTCGCCACATTTGCCTTCACCACACTTGCCCTTAGCTTTGGCTTTACCTTCACCAC
>JQIA01002014.1_pt1 | contig 10890 bp, 11 predicted proteins | sample 811431 | NCBI WGS metagenome assembly JQIA01 (sample SAMN02998118, study PRJNA258478) | marine sediment metagenome | biome: marine; feature: seafloor; material: sediment; isolation source: oil-polluted sediment collected from 3 locations (0.5 km, 0.7 km and 0.9 km)... | place: USA: Gulf of Mexico ... | reverse complement strand
ACTTAGAACAATTTTCAGGTTTTAATACTTCATTTATTGAAGCAAATAAAAAACCTAAACTATAATTTGAATTATTTTTGTTGATTTAAAAAAGGCTTCTACAAATTTGTAGGAGCCTTTTTTTTATTCTTTATGAATTATAAATATGGTTGGTCTTTTATGCAAATCAGGTTGCTCATTTTTCCAATCCTTAATTTCAAGAGTTCTAATATACTCTGTTTGCAAAGTAATATCACAAGCCACACATAATTTTGTAGTAGGTGTTAATGCGCTTTTTAAATCGGACAGCATTTTTTCATTTCTATAAGGTGTTTCAATAAAAATTTGTGATTGATTTTTCTCTTTCGATAATTTTTCTAATTTTTTTATTGCTACTTTTTTTTCTGAAACATCAATAGGAAGGTATCCATTAAACGCAAAATTCTGACCGTTAAAACCCGAAGCCATCATCGCTAATATTATTGAAGAAGGCCCCACTAAAGGAACTACTCTTATATTTTTTTCATGAGCCAACTTAACAATTTCAGCACCTGGATCTGCAATTGCAGGAACACCTGCTTCAGATAACAAGCCAACTGAAACTCCAGTTGAACACACATCTAAATAGGTTCTAACTTCTAACTGATCAGCATATTTATCCAATTTTAAAATTGTTAAAGAAGGCTGAGATTTCCTAGGTGTAATTTGTTTGATAAATCTACGTGCAGTTTTCTCATTCTCTACAATAAAACAATCTAACTCTTCAATTATTTTTTTCACAGACAACGGCAACACCTCTAAAGGCTCACTTTCACCAAGAGTTGTTGGAATTAAATATAATTTACCTTTAATGTTTTCCATTTTCGTTTAATTTTTCTGCAATAACATCACAAGCTTCATCCAACATTTTATATACATTTTTAAACCCATAATCACCTCCATAATAAGGATCTGGAACATCTATATTTTCTTCGGGGACAACCTCATTTAAAATTAGTTTCACTTTTAACAAGTCAGCTTCATTTCTTACCAAGGAAGTAACATCTTCATAATTTGAAGAATCCATCACATAAATATAATCAAAAGTATCAAAATCTTCTACTAAAAATTTACGAGCCCGCTGATTCGAAATATCAATTCCATATTGTTTAGCAATAGCAATAGACCGCTTATCTGGTTTTTCACCATGATGATACGCTGCAGTTCCTGCAGAATCTACCATGGTTTTAAAATCGAATACTTTCGATTTTAATATACCCTCTGCCAATGGTGAACGGCATATATTACCGAGACAAACCATTAATATTTTGGTCATTATTATAAGTTAAAAAGTAAGTTTTTTGGTTAAATCATCAACATATTTTCTAAACTGCTTATCCGTTTCAGTTAAGTTATCTACGGTCTTACAAGCATGAAGCACTGTTGCATGATCTCTTTTACCAATTTGAGAACCTATGCTTGCCAAAGAAGCTTTTGTCATTCTTTTAGCAAAAAACATGGCTAATTGACGGGCTTGAACTATATGTCTTTTCCTTGTTTTAGATTGTAATGTTGCTACATCTAGTTCAAAATAGTTTGAAACTATTTTTTGAATATAGTCTATTGAAACTTCACGTTTCGTATTCTTAACAAATTTATCTACAATTTGTTTTGTTAAAGACAAGGTAAATTCTTTTCTATTAAATGATGCTTGCGCAATCATAGAAATCAATACACCTTCTAGTTCTCTAACATTGGACTTTATATTTTTTGCAATATATTCTACAATTTCTCCAGGCATTTCAACACCATCTCTAAATAGTTTATTTTGCAGAATTAAAACTCTTGTTTCATAATCTGGCACTTGAAGTTCAGCTGATAACCCCCATTTAAATCTAGATAATAAGCGTTGCTCAATATCCTGCATATCAACTGGAGCTTTGTCTGAAGTTAATATAACTTGCTTTCCATTTTGATGTAAGTGATTAAATATATGGAAGAAAACATCTTGTGTACCTGTTTTTCCAGATAAGAATTGAACATCATCAATTATTAAAACATCAATCATTTGATAGAAATGAATAAAATCATTTCTCGTATTTCCCTTTACAGAATCAATATATTGTTGTGTAAATTTTTCTGAAGAGATATACAATACCGTTTTATCTGGGTATTTGTCTTTTATTTGAACTCCTATAGCATGTGCAATATGAGTTTTTCCTAATCCAACTCCACCATAAATTAACAGCGGATTAAATGAAGTTCCACCTGGTTTGTTTGCAACAGCCATCCCTGCTGAACGTGCCAATCTATTTGAATCCCCTTCTACAAAACTATCAAAATTATAATTTGGATTTAATTGAGATTCAATCTTCACTTTTTGAATTCCAGGAATAATAAACGGGTTTTTCAATTCTCGTTTATTTATCTCTAATGGGACAGTGATTCCTTGTGGATTTAGTGGGTTTCTATTTGAACTAGGGAATTTAACAGTATGCTGACTATTACTACTATAATTATTTTCCATTCTAACATCATAAATCAATTTCGCATCTTCGCCTAATTGCTTCACTAAGGCAACTCTTAATAATTTAATATAATGTTCTTCCAACCATTCATAAAAAAACTTACTTGGTACTTGAATTGTAAGCGCCTCACCAGACAATTTAATTGGTTTGATTGGTTCAAACCAAGTTTTATAAGCTTGTTGCTTAATGTTATCCCCGATAAAAGATAAGCATTCCTCCCAAACTGATGATGCAGTTTTAGTCATTTTGGTTAATTATTGTATATTTTGAGTTTATAAAAGCCGAAATTAATTTTGCTATCCCCTTGAGCAATTTTAGGCTATACAAAAATGTGAATATTTTTTCTCAAAAAAAAATAAAATTGCTATTGATTATTAATTATTTTTTACGTAACATATGCAACCTTAAAATTAGCGCATGATTTCAAACACAATTCAATTTAGAGTACGATATGCTGAAACAGATCAAATGAGTTTTGTTTATCATGGAAACTATGCTCAATACCTAGAAATGGGGCGCATTGAGTGGCTACGTGAATTAGGTATTTCTTATAAAAAAATGGAGGAAACAGGAATTATGTTACCTGTAATTAGTCTAAATATAAATTACCATAAATCTGCAAAATACGACGACCTTTTATTTCTAAAAACTACATTGTTAAATAAACCTCTTGTTAAAATAAAATTTGGATTCGAAATTCACAACGAAAAAAACGAACTTTTAAGTACTTCTACGGTAACATTAGCTTTTATAAATTCCATTACAAAAAAACCTACCAGAGCCCCAGAATATCTTTTGAAGAAATTGCAAGAATTTACTATTTAACTTCTATCATTTTTAAACAACGTAAATCTGTAAATAACCGTTGAATAGTAGTTGCCTTTTTTTTACGAACAGCAATTAAATATTCACAGTTTAAATTCATTTTTTGATGTACTATTTCCAATCTATTTTCTTTTATAATCCGCATCACCTTATTCATATCTTTATAATCAAAGATCAACCGAAAATAAATATCAATCGTTTTTTCAATAATTACGGCTTCTTCTAAAATTAATTTGGCTGTTGTTCTATAAGCATTTATAAGCCCTCCTACTCCCAACTTAGTACCTCCAAAATACCGAACAACCACTATTAACACATTGGTAACTTCTTTCGAAAGGATTTGTCCATAGATTGGTTTGCCTGCTGAATTATTGGGTTCTCCATCATCATTAGCTCTGTAATGCTCTTCTTCAAGCCCTAGTTTCCAGGCATAGCACCAATGTCTAGCAGCATGGTGCTTTTTCTTTAAAGTTTCAATAAATGGTTTGACTTCATTTTCATTTGAAATAGGGAAAACATATCCAATAAATTTACTCCCTTTATCTTTAAAAAGAGCTTCTCCCTTTGGAATTTCAATTGTTTTATATGTATCTACTTCTAAAATAATATTAAAATATTTGAGCTACAAATATATCAAATCCTTTATTTTAAATTGAATATATTTGGTCAACAAATTTAACATCATGAAAAAACTAACCTACCTATTATTTTCTCTAATTATTTTAACCTCTTGCGAACCAAACAAAACTAAAGAAAAAATTAAAGATCCTAACTCCTTTGCCATTGTAATTCATGGAGGTGCAGGCGGAATAAAACGCGAGTATTTTAACCAAGAACAGCAAGAAGCCTATACAAAAAAGCTTGAAGAAGCTCTAAATGCAGGGTATAACGTATTGGAAAATGGAGGTGCATCTTTAGATGCTATACAAGCAGCAATAAATATTATGGAAAATTCTCCACTATTTAATGCAGGAAAAGGAGCTGTTTATAATAGTGAGGGTAACCAAGAAATGGATGCCGCAATTATGAATGGTAAAACCTTAAATTCTGGTGCAATTGCAGGTGTTAACCATATAAAAAATCCAATTCTAGCTGCTCGAGTAGTTATGGATAGCTCTAAACATGTATTACTTTCGGGTAAAGGAGCTGAAATAATGGCTCAAAAATATGGAATTGAAATGGTTGATAGTAGTTATTTTTTTACTGAGAAGCGGCTAAATCAATTACGTAAGATTCAGGGAAAAGAAAAAACACAATTAGATCATACAGCTTATTTAATAAAACATGAATTAATTGACGACCATAAATATGGTACTGTTGGTGCTGTTGCCATGGATAAAAATGGAAATATTGCTGCAGGAACCTCAACGGGAGGAATGACCAATAAAAAATATGGGAGAATTGGTGACGTTCCATTAATAGGTGCAGGAACTTATGCAAATAATGCTACTTGTGGTATTTCAGCAACTGGAACTGGTGAATATTTTATTAGAACTGTGGCCGCACATGAAGTCTCAAGTTTAATTCAATACAAAGGCTTCACTCCTTCCAATGCGTTAAACGAAGTGCTATTCAACCAAATTGGACCTCTTGGAGGTGAAGGCGGAATGATTTTGATAGATAAAAATGGAGATGTATACTGGGATTTCAATTCAACAGGTATGTTTAGAGGTTTCAAGAAATCTACTGGAGAATCCAAAATTGAAATGTTTGAAAAGTAACATGGCTCATTGTTAGGTTAAAAACCTAGCAACTATGTATTCTTATAAATTTTTAAAGTATCAGTTGAAATTTTCTGAATTTCTTCTGGTACTTTTTTTAAAGTTGGAGCTTTTACCCCTTCTTTAAATAAAGTTTCACCAACAAAAACAACCGCTTCATCCCATAAATTATTATTAATAAAACTTTGCAAGGTTTGTGACCCTCCTTCAATAATTACCGATTGTATTTCATGAGCGTACAAAACTTCACATAATTGGTTTGGAAGGCTTTTATTAAAATCGACTTTTTCAAAAAAAACAGTTCTCTCTATATCATTTTCTTGTAGCTCTTTATTCAAAACAATCGTTTTACTAACTCCATTAAATAAATTATAGTCATCTGGAATTTTCAGAACTTTATCAATAACAATTCTAGTAGGGTTATTACCACTCCAATTTCTAATTGTTAAATTTGGGTTATCATTCAAAGCAGTCGTTGTTCCAACCAAAATAGCTGCTTCTTCCGCTCTCATTTTATGTACAACCTGCTGTGAAAATTTATTTGAAATCCAGTTAGGAGAATTCTCATCATTTTTACCTCGTAATTTATCGATAAATCCGTCAGTAGTTTCTGCCCATTTCAAAATAATAAAAGGTCTTTTTTTGGTGTGAAATGTAAAAAATCGTTTGTTAAGCTCGATGCACTCTTCCTCTAACACTCCAACAATAACTTCACAATCATTCCTTTCTAAATGTGCAACACCTTTACCACTAACTTCACTATTTGAATCTATAGCTCCAATAACAACTTTTTTAATGCCCTTCTCAACAATTAAATTAGCACATGGAGGCGTTTTCCCATAATGTGAGCACGGCTCTAAACTTACATAAATTGTAGCATTTTTTAATTGCGATTGATCCTTTACAGAATGTATTGCCAGTACTTCTGCATGCGCCTCTCCTGCTTTCCTATGCCAACCTTCCCCAACAATAACATCATCTACAACTATCACACTTCCAACCATAGGGTTAGGATAGGTATTCCCCAAACCGTTTTTAGCTAAATCTATGCAACGTTTTATATATTTTTCGTGTATATTCACACCACAAAAATAACATAATAAAATGACTCATAACAACTTCATAATCAGAGAAATTAAATCTGAAGACAACCCTAAAATAGCACAAGCGATTAGAGATATCCTAATTGAATTTGGTGTTCCTAAAGTTGGAACTGCCTATGCTGATACTATATTAGACACTTTATTTGAAGCTTATGAGGTTGAAAAAGCAATCTATTATGTAATTGAAAAAGATGGTGAAATTTACGGTGGAGCTGGTATTAAACAATTAGATAATTTTGATGGAAATGTTTGCGAGCTTCAAAAAATGTATTTTTTACCAGAGGCTAGAGGAATTGGATTTGGAAGTAAAATGATGGAGATCTGTTTGCAAAAAGCTAGAGATTTCGGATTTGAACAATGTTATTTAGAAACTTTACCCTATATGGGAGATGCAAGAAAACTCTATCGGAAAGTTGGATTTAAAGACTTAGAGAAACCTATGGGTGATACGGGGCATTATTCTTGTAATTTATGGATGCTAAAAGATTTATAATGCAACTCAACGAATTTAAACAGGTCTTTTTTTTTGATTTATCTAAATTATATGCAACGACTGAAATTCAATCGTTTTTTAATATTTTAATTGAATCTAAACTGAATTTAACTCGAGTTGATGTTGCCTTAAGTCCTACTATTAAATTGAATAAAGAAGAGTTTGTTTATTTTCAAAAAGCTTTAAGTAATTTAAAAAATAGTGTTCCAATTCAATATATTATAGGTGAAACATCATTTTATAGGCTTCAATTCAAGGTGAACAATAATGTATTAATTCCCAGACCTGAAACTGAAGAATTGGTAGAGTGGATTATTAAAGACTCCAAAAATATTCCTAACATAAAAATTTTAGATATTGGCACAGGAAGTGGATGTATTGCAATTTCGTTGGCAAAAAATTTACCAAATGCTACTGTCTTTGCATTAGATGTATCAGAAAAAGCATTAGAAATTGCACAAAATAATGCTAAGACAAACAATGTGACCGTTCATTTTTTAAAAGAAAATATTCTAAAAATCAATAGTTTACCCGATTCGTTTGACATTATAGTTTCCAATCCTCCTTATGTACGTGATTTAGAAAAGAAACAAATTCAAAAAAATGTAATTGATTACGAGCCTCACATTGCTTTATTTGTAAAAAATGATAATCCGTTACTTTTCTATAAAAAAATATCAGAATTAGCAAAAACACATTTAACTCAACACGGAAGTTTGTATTTTGAAATTAATCAATATTTAGGTTCTGAAACAGTCGCATTATTAGCAGACAAAGGCTTTAAAAATATAGAACTAAAAAAAGATATCTTTAAAGTAGACCGTATGATAAAAGCCCTTTTATAATTAATACCAAGTAGTACGCACCTCCATCTTTTTAAAAAAACTACTCACCAAATTTCCAACAAAAAAAGTATCTTTGTGCTATGCGAATTGATATTATAACCGTTTCACCAGAATTGATTAAAAGTCCGTTTGAATTCTCTATTATTAAACGTGCAATAAACAAAAACTTAGTTGAAGTTCATTTTCATGACCTACGCACCTATGCTATTAATGATTATGGAAAAATTGACGATTACCAATTTGGTGGAGGTGCTGGAATGGTTTTAATGATTGAGCCCATTGATAAATGCATCTCAAAATTAAAATTAGAACGAGACTATGATGAAATAATTTATATGACACCCGATGCACCAACGTTAAATCAACAAACTGCCAATAAATTATCTTTAACTAAAAACCTGATTATTTTATGTGGGCATTACAAAGGTGTAGATCAACGAGTACGTGAGTTATTCATTACCAAAGAAATTTCTATTGGTGATTATGTATTAAGTGGTGGAGAATTAGGTGCAGCTGTGTTATGCGACACTATTATACGCCTTATTCCTGGTGTTTTAGGAGATGAAACTTCAGCCCTCACAGACTCTTTTCAAGATGGTTTACTATCACCTCCAGTATACACAAGACCTTCTGAATACCAAGATCTTAAAGTGCCTGACATTTTATTATCTGGAAATTTTCCTAAAATTGAAACATGGCGAAATGAACAAGCCCTAGAAAGAACAAAAAAAATAAGACCTGACTTGTTGGAAGACTAATAATTTTTACTAAATTTGCATTCTCAAAATTAACCTCTGACGAAAATCGTGAATGTTGGTTATTGGAAAACCCATTAAAAAGTTAAAAATGGAAAACTTAGTAAAATTTGTACAAGACGAATTTGTAGCTAAAAATGAGTTCCCTCAATTTCAAGCAGGAGATACCATTACAGTTTATTACGAAATTAGAGAAGGTGAAAAAACACGTACCCAGTTTTTTAGAGGTACCGTAATTCAACGCAGAGGAAGTGGATCTTCAGAAACATTTACAATTAGAAAAATGTCTGGAACAGTTGGTGTAGAACGTATTTTCCCAATTAGTTTACCTACAATTCAAAAAATTGAAGTAAACAAACACGGTAGAGTTCGTAGAGCACGTATATTCTATTTTAGAGGATTAACTGGTAAAAAAGCTAGAATTACAGAGAAAAGACGATAAATTAGTCTCAATAAAATTTAAAGCCCGTTTTGAAAAATCAAAACGGGCTTTTTGTTATTAACAAATGTTAATAAGTCAAGTTTACATCTTGTTAAGAACTAAGCAGTTATAAATTTGGTAAATTGTTTTTTCTGCATTTAATTTACAAAAGAATTAACAGAGAGGCATTAAAGTAAGACCTAAGAATGCAAATTTTGAAGTTAAGCTGCAAAACTCAATGTGAAATTCTAAAATGTTCTTGAACATCGTTTTTGAAACCAAACTTTAACGAGTAATGTGCCCAGGTATTTAGCATGAATAGATGGAAACATGGTTTTAAAAGCAAATTTTAAGGTAAAGTGTTGGAGCGAGTAGTTTTTAACTGCAACAAAGTTTCGAGCTTTATTTTAAAAGAAACAGCTATTTAGTAAGAAGTTGTATTTGTAAGAAAACAACAAGTTGCAGCGAAACTCTTAATTGCGGGTTGTTCTTTAAGGAGAATGGCTATAAACAATTGAACAAGTTAACTGAAGACTTATTAAAGAAATCTGTTTCAGCAAAAAGCCATGATAATGAGAAATCAATATGATGGCTTTTGTTTTTTTAATCGATTATTACTTCTGTAATATTTCATCTTTTTTTTAACAAAATAGCAAAACAACCCCTTTATTTATAACGTTTTCGCAATCAATTTTTCCCTCTTTATTTAGTATCTTTGTGCAGCTTAAATTAAATTAATTAGTGAAGCTATAATTACGAGTAATACAGATAGTTATAGTTTTAAAAAGATACATAAAATTATGAGTACAACACCCAAAATTATTTATACAAAAACAGATGAAGCACCTGCTTTAGCTACCTATTCATTTTTACCAATTGTTGAAGCATTTACAAAACCTACTGGAATTGAAGTCGAATTAAAAGACATCTCTTTAGCAGGTAGAATTTTAGCTTTATTCCCTGAAAGATTAGAAACAGATCAAAGAGTGCCAGATGCGTTAGCTGAACTTGGAGAATTAGCGAAAACACCTGAAGCTAATATTATTAAATTACCCAATATTTCTGCTTCTGTACCTCAATTAATTGGAGCAATTAAAGAATTACAAACTTTAGGGTATGCCATACCAGATTACACTGAAGACCCAAAAACAGCTGAAGAAAAAGAAATCCAAAAAAAATACAATACAGTTAAAGGTTCTGCTGTGAATCCTGTATTACGAGAAGGAAATTCTGATAGAAGAGCTCCGAAAGCAGTTAAAAATTACGCTAAAAAGAACCCACACTCAATGGGTGTTTGGTCTTCTGATTCAAAAACACATGTTTCTACCATGGAAAATGGTGATTTTTTCTCTAATGAAAAATCTGTAACCGTTTCAAAAGTAGGTGATGTAAAAATTGAATTTATTGACGAAAATGGTTCTGTGACTGTTTTAAAAGAAAAAACAACATTGTTGGAAGGAGAAATTATCGATGCTACTTTAATGTCTAAAAAAGCATTGGTGAAATTTCTAGAAGAGCAAATAAAAGATGCTAAAGAAAAGAATGTATTGTTTTCATTGCATATGAAAGCAACAATGATGAAAGTTTCTGATCCAATTATTTTTGGACATGCTGTTACTGTTTTCTTTAAAGATATTTTTGAAAAACACAGTGCTATCATAAAAGAACTTGGAGTCGATGTAAATAATGGTTTTGGAGATTTAATTAACAAAATCCAACGCTTACCAGAAGCTCAAAAATCAGCTATTGAAAATGATATCAAAACTTGTTTAGAAAATGGACCGGCAATGGCAATGGTAGATTCTGACAAAGGTATTACAAACCTTCACGTACCAAGTGATGTAATTATTGACGCTTCAATGCCTGCAATGATTCGTACTTCTGGTCAAATGTGGAATGCAGAAGGAAAACAACAAGATACAAAAGCTGTAATTCCAGATAGTAGTTATGCAAGTATTTACCAGGCTACCATAGACTTTTGCAAGCAACACGGAGCTTTTGACCCTGCAACAATGGGATCAGTTCCAAACGTAGGTTTAATGGCGCAAAAAGCAGAAGAATACGGTTCTCACGATAAAACTTTTGAAATAAAAGAAAACGGAACTGTTCAAGTTGTAGATGCTTCAGGTGAAATTCTGTTAAGTCATTCAGTAGAAGAAGGAGATATTTGGAGAATGTGTCAGGTTAAAGATGCTCCAATCCAAGACTGGATCAAGCTTGCAGTAAACAGAGCAAGAGCAA
>JQIA01002001.1_pt1 | contig 10890 bp, 7 predicted proteins | sample 811431 | NCBI WGS metagenome assembly JQIA01 (sample SAMN02998118, study PRJNA258478) | marine sediment metagenome | biome: marine; feature: seafloor; material: sediment; isolation source: oil-polluted sediment collected from 3 locations (0.5 km, 0.7 km and 0.9 km)... | place: USA: Gulf of Mexico ... | reverse complement strand
AATGAGTATTTTTCCATTCACAATCATTTTTCCCTCTATACCAATATTTTTTACTTGTTTTTTAATTTTTAAATCAGAAATTGATTGGTTGTAGAATACAGATTCGTAATATTTTACACCAACTGCTATCTTTTTTTTATCATCAATATTTGAAAATTCTCTCTTTAAAAAATTTCCTGAAATGCCTTTATAACTAACATTAAAAGTTCCTTCCATAAGCATAGCTCTAGTATTAGCCTTTAATGCTATTTCGTAATTGATTAAATTTTGTTGAGGAGAAAAAATAGGAGTTTTATAAAACTTGCCACCATCAGAATTTATAACAAGAACGGTTCGGTTTTGAATACTTTGAACAGGTGTTTCAGCCAAATGAATAGGGTCTGTAGGGTCTAAAAGAATAGATTTGTCATTTATATAGGCCAAACATATAACATGATTTGCAGAACTTAGCGATGGAAAATCACAATCGCTAATATGATGATAAGTAGCTGCTAAAGCAATATCACTTTTAATACCTTTATAGTTTAAAGCTTCTGAAAGAAAATTTGACAAGTCTTTACAATCACCTTGTTTACTATTAAAGACCTCATTAACATGTGTCGGTATAAATGCACCCATTCCTATTTCAATTGCCACATATTTAAAATTATTTTGGACATAACTATATAGTATTTCTATTATTTTCTTTGGGTTTGTTACACCTTTAGTAAGTTCATCAATTTTATGAATAGCATCTAAATTTAAACCTCTTCTCATTTTTACTTTATGAAGATACCAGTCATTCATATATTTTCTTTCTTTACCTTCATAATCGGAAGGTATAATAAGAGTTCTCATTAAAGGTTCTTTCATGTTTTTGTATATACCAAAAAGCATTAATGGGTTTGGAGCAACTTTTTTCGGAGTTACGTTAATGGTCCATTTTATTGAACTGTTTATCTTAGTTGAGTCTATTGATAGATTTTTTAATGAATCTTTATGAATTGTGTTGTGTATAAACCGGAAAGTATTTGGCACTGTTATTTGATATTTTAAAGTATCTATATCATTATTAGAAAAAAAACGTAAGTCTGAAAAATACATTAATTCAGAGCATTTTACGGTATAGGAAATTTTAGTTTCACTATTAAAAGGAATTAGAATCAGCTTTACTTTTTTACTTGATATATAATCAAGCTTCACATCTTCTTCTTGGATAATAATATTTTTTACTGCTTTAAATCGTTTGCCTTTTTTTTTGAATACTTTAATGTTCTCTATTTTTTCAAGTTCATTATCATAAAAAATGGGATATAGAATTGGTTCATTACGCTGTTTTAGTGTTATCGTTATTTTTTTTACGAAGGAAGTATCTTTGTTTATTAAAATATTTTCTACTCTTTTTTTTATGGCAATATTTTGTGATAAACAGTTAGTCGAGGTAATAAAAAATAAGATTAAAAGGGTGAATTTATTAAAAAGGGGATTCATATGTTTTGTGAAATAATAATTGATTTATTATAAGACAGGAAAAGTGTATTAAAGCCTTTATTGATTAATAAATTTTATATGAAACGAAGATACAATAAGTGCATGATTATGTTGCGTAAAATTAATAATTGATGACTTTTATTTTAGTTTTAAGAAGAACAAAATAAATGTTTTTAATATCATATATATCAGCAATATATTAAATGTTGTAGGTATTCTCTTAAAATTTTTATTGTTTTTGTTATATATGCTATTTCTAGTTATATTTAGTGCTGAAAATTACTTGATAAGAAAAAATATGAATATAAATGAAGTTGAGTTATTACGTCGTGAACTTGAACTTGAAAAATTGGCTAGAAAAGAAGCTGAACAAATTATTGAAAATACTCCTTTCGGAATTGTCGTTACAAATTCTAATGAAATTCTAAGAACAAATAAAAGAATTCAGGAATTACTAGGGTATAATGATGTTGAGCTTTCTCAAAAAAAAGTAAAAGACATTTCTTTAGAAGAAGATTTTTTAAACTTTAGAGTATTGTCTAAAAAAATGAATTCTGGTGTTTTAGATGCTTATGAAGTAAGTCAAAGATATATAAGAAAAAATGGATCTATTTTATGGGCAAAAACAAATGTAAAGGCCATTAAAGATGCTGATGATAATATAAAGTTTCAAGTAGCAATTATAGAAGATATTACCTCAGAAAGAGAACGGAATTTAATCTTAGATATGATTAACAATCTTGCAAAGTCTATTTTAGGGAAAGAGAGTATTTATGAAATTGCATGGGAAATAACAAAAAATATTGTAGAGTATTTAGATGCTGATGATTGTGTAATTTACATTGTAAATGGCTCTAATTTAGAGCAAGTAGCTGTTTATGGATCTAAAGATACTAAACTTAAAAAAATAGGAAATAAAGTAGTTATACCTATAAATGAAGGTATATGTGGCTATGTTGCAAGAAATGGTGTAGGTGAAATTGTTAAAGATACTTCTAAAGATAAAAGATATGTAGTTGATGATGAGTATCGATTGTCAGAAATTTGTGTTCCTATTATTAGTGAAGGAAAAGTGATTGGCCTTATTGATTCAGAACATAAAGAGAAAAACCATTTTAGAGAAGATCAATTAGTTACACTTCAAAACATTGCAAATATTGTTTCTCTCCAATTACAAAGTGCTATAAATATTAAGCATAAAGAGGAGACAGAACAAAAAAATGAGATTTTATTAAGAGAGCTCGAAAAAAGTAATGAAGAATTAAATGAATACGCACATATTGTTTCACATGATTTAAAATCGCCTTTAAGAAGTATAAATGCTCTTGTAGAATGGATTAAAATGGACAATCCAGATAAGTTTAATGGGGATACTTTAAATAATTTCGATTTAATAGAAAATACAATTGTAAAAATGGATCAATTGATTTCTGATATTCTTTTATATTCTAGTATTGGCTCTACAGATACAACAAATAAAAAAGTTGATTTAAATATTTTAATTAAAGAATTATTGAAAATCCTTTTTATTCCAAAAGAAATCACCTTTAATATTCTTAATAAATTACCAATTGTTTCAGGAGATCCTGTTAAGTTTCAACAATTATTTCAAAACTTAATTAGTAATGCTGTTAAGTTTAATGATAAAGAAAACGGGGTAATAGAAATTGATGTTATTGATAAAAAAACATTTTATCAATTTTCAGTAAAAGATAATGGGATAGGAATTGAAAAAAAATATCATGATAAGATTTTTAAAATTTTTAACTCTTTAAATCAAAGTAAAGAATCTACAGGAATTGGGCTTTCTATCGTAAAAAAAATAGTTAATTTTTATGAAGGAAAGGTTTGGTTAGAATCTGAATATAATTTTGGAACTACTTTTTATTTTACATTTAAAAAGGATGTGTAAATAATTTTGGAATCTACTTTCCCTCAATACAAAAAATAATATTAAACTGATAGTCAGTGTTTTTTGTTTTAAGATATAAATAGGTGCAGCTATTGTGTGAATACTATAAATCAAACATATAATAGTATATGTATAAATGTTTGATTATGTACCTAATGTACATTAACATATTCTTCTGTGAATTTAATGAAAATTTAAAAAGAGACTACACTCTCTTCCTCCCATAAGTAAAAAGTTGGTAACTAACCTACCTTAAATCTTCTTTATAGTTTCAATTCCCCAGTACTTCTGGGTGGGGATATCAGCAGATATACGGTCTTCATGCGCTTAAGAAAATAATATTCTGTTGAAATATCACTGACTGCAAAAAAAAACATCAATAACTGCTAAAAATGATGATATTATATATGTAACATTTTTGAAATAAATACCATACATAGTTCTACTTAGATACATTTAAAGAAAACTAAGAGTAAAATTATTATTAGCTAAAAGTTGTTTTAGATGTTGAATTCAAGATTTAAAAATTATTAAAGATGCATTTTTTTTGTTAATATAGAAATTGAATTGATATATATAATCTTTATTTTCAACAATAATATAATTAATAAGCATCTAAATTTGCACTTAAAACTTTTTTTTTGGTGATATAATCGATCAGAATTGCTTAAAGAAAAAAAACCTATTTATGTCTTTCTGAGATAAAAATTCTCTATTTAAGTATAATTTTTTTTGATTAGGTGAGTTTTTTTATTTTTTTTGTGCTTAATAAATGATGCTTAATATAACGATTTCGTTAGTCTAATAGGTTGGTTACTTGTGTTTTAGGGTTGTAATTGCTAAATACATTTTTTTTCTATAAAAAATGTATTTATTGTTTATTATTTGAGGTATTATTAACAATATATAACAAATTTGTCAACGATTTTGTCAACTCATTAAAAATTAAATAAAAATGAAACATTAGAAAGGAATAATTGTGCTAGATAAATCAGTAATAATTATCTTTATCTTGTAGAAAATGATATAATTTTATAAATAAATATGACAGTAGCTGAGAAAATTGCTCTTTTAAAACAAAAAAGAGAAGAAGCCAAAAAAATGGGTGGAGTAGAGCGACTTGCTAAACAAAAAGCAAAAGGAAAACTAAATGCAAGAGAGCGTTTAGACTTACTTTTTGATGAAGGAACTTTTAAAGAAGTTGATACTTTCGTAAAGCATCGCTCAGTTAATTTTGGGATGGAAAAAGTGGATATAATCTCTGATGGTGTTATTGTAGGACATGGACTCGTAAATGGTCGTCCTGTATTTGCATTCTCACAAGATTTTACTTCTCGTGGAGGTTCTCTAGGTGAAATGCATGCAGCTAAAATCTGTAAAATAATGGATTTAGCATTAAAGGCAGGTGCGCCAGTAGTAGGACTAAATGATTCTGGAGGAGCAAGAGTAGAAGAAGGTGTAGATGCTCTTAGAGGGTATGGAGATATTTTCTTTAGAAACTCTCGTGCATCGGGTGTAATACCTCAAATATCTGCTATTATGGGCCCTTGTGCTGGTGGAGCAGTATATTCTCCTGCAATGACAGATTATATATTTATGGTAAAGAAGACTAGTCATATGTTTATTACTAGTCCGTATGTTATTAAAACCGTTACTGGTGAAGAAACAACTTTTGAGGACTTAGGTGGAGCTATGGTTCACAATTCAAAGAGTGGTAATTCTCATTTTGCATGTGAAAATGATGAAGATACTATTGAACAAATTCGCGAATTGTTAGAATTTATGCCTTCTAATAATATGGAGCGTGCACCAATGATCCCTATGGGAGATGATCCTGAAAGATTATGTGATTCTTTAGATACAATCATTCCTGATGATGCTAGAACTCCTTATAATATGAAAGATATTATAACTGAGGTTTTAGATGATGAATACTTTATGGAAGTTCATGAACACTTTGCAGAAAACTGTATTGTTGGTTATGGTAGATTAAACAACCATAGTGTTGGTATTATTGCTAATCAGCCTATGATTTCTGCAGGTTGTTTAGATATTGATGCTTCAGATAAGATTTCACGTTTCATCCGTACATGTGATGCTTTTAATATTCCTATTGTAACTTTCGTTGATGTTCCAGGATTCTTACCAGGAGTTAACCAAGAGTGGGGTGGTATTATTCGTCATGGTGCAAAATTATTATGGAGTTACTCAGAAGCTACTGTTCCAAAAATGACAGTTGTTTGCCGTAAAGATTATGGTGGAGCTTATTTAGCAATGAGTTCTAAATCTTTAGGTGCTGATATGGTGTTCGCATGGCCAACAGCAGAAATTGCTGTAATGGGTGCTAAAGGTGCTGTAGAAGTAATTTCTAGCTACCGTAAAGACATTGCAAATGCAGAAGATAAGGTTGCTAAAACACAAGAGAAAATAGATGAGTACGAAAAGGCATTCAGTGTACCATACCTTGCTGCTGAAAGAGGTTATATAGATGATGTTATTCTTCCTTCTGAAACTAGAAGAAGATTAATAGCTAGTTTAGAAATTCTTTGCAATAAAACAGAACTACTTCCTGCTAAGAAACATGGAAATATTTCATTGTAAAAGATATATCATATGACAAGAGAGGATAAAAAACGTAAAGCTGCTGCTATCGGTGCTGCAATAATGATTGGCCGAATGCAGAATATGACACATGACAATTATAACGAGGACCGTTGGATGTTAATGGGACTTAATAGAGCAATGGAGGCAAGAAATGTTACTCATTTGCATGGTAGAGCCTTTGGTGGCCATAAGTGGTAATACAAGTTCATTTATAAATACTAAAAAAATATAATATAGTGAAATACGATAAGCACGGTGTCTTAGAAATGACACAACTAAAATTCGAAGCAGACAGACCAAAAACTGCTAATCCAATTAAAATTAATGACGTAAGTTTACGTGATGGTCACCAGTCTTTATTTGCGACTAGAGGTCGTACTGAAGATATGTTACACGTAGCTGAAATGATTGATGATGCAGGTTATAACGCTGTGGAAACATGGGGTGGAGCTACATTTGATACAATGCACCGTTTTTTAGGAGAAGATCCTTGGGAGCGTTTACGTACATTAAAAAAACATATGCCAAAAACACCATTTTCAATGTTGTTACGTGGGCAAAATGTAGTAGGTTACCGTAATTATGCAGATGATGTTGTTCAATCTTTTGTACAACGTTCTATTGATAATGGAATGGATATTTTCCGTTGTTTTGATGCATTAAATGATTTCCGTAACTTTGAAACTGCTGCAAAAGTAATCAAAGATAATGGTAAGCATTTTCAAGGTGTAGTTTGTTATACATTAAACCAACCTCGTTTAGGTGGTGATGTTTATAATCAAGAATACTACGTCAATAAAGTTAAAGATTTAATTGAGTTTGGTGTAGATTCTATTTGCCTTAAAGATATGGCAGGTTTAATTGCTCCTTATGATATTTATAACTTAGTACGTGAGATTAAATCAATAACTGATATTCCATTAAACCTACATACTCACTTTACTTCAGGTATGGCAGATTTATCTATATTAAAGGCTATTGAAGCAGGTGTTGATATTGTTGATACTTGTATCGGACCATACGCTTACCGTACTTCTCATCCAGCTGTTGAGCCTCTTATTATGACTTTACTCGGTACTAACCGTGATTCAGGAATGGACATTAATAAGATTACAGCTATTGCTCGTGAAATGGAAAAAGACATTCCTAAGTATAAGCATTTAGATAATACTCCTAACTATGCTATTACTGATATTAATGTTTTATTACACCAAACTCCGGGTGGTATGCTTTCTAATCTAGTGAACCAGCTTAAAGCAATGGACAAGCTAGATAAATTAGATGAGGTATTCCGTTTATTACCAAAAGTTCGTAAAGACTTAGGAAATATTCCTTTAGTAACTCCAACTTCTCAGATTGTAGGTGTTCAAACTGTAAACAATGTATTATTTGATACTTACGAAGGTGAGTATTCTAATATTACTAAAGAAGTTAAAGATCTTTGCTATGGTTTATATGGAAAAACAACGCATCCAATAAATCCTGAAGTTCAGAAAAAAGCCCTAGTCGGATACGAAAGAGGTGAAACTCCTATTACAGTTAGACCAGGATCTATCTTAGAACCTGAAATGGATGCTGTAAAAGAGAAATTTGGTACGCTTGCTAAAGACATAGATGATGAAGTTCTTTGTGCATTATATCCAGTTACTGGAAAACGTTTCTTAAAATGGAAATATGACCTTGAGCCAATTCCTGCAGACGTTAAGCCTAAAACATTAGAACAAGTTAAAAAAGAAGATGAATTAGTTGCTAAAGCGCTTTCTGGTGAACTTACTGCCAAATCTGGTGATTCTAACTTACAAGATATCGAAGTATTAGTAGATGGTGAAAAGTTCACTGTTTCTGTACCTATGATGGCTGGTGCTAGCATGAATGCTGGTGGAGCAGCTCCTAGACGTAAGAAGAAGAAGAAAGGTAAAAAATCTGAAAGTAATGACAATGAAGGTACTGTAACAGCTCCAATTCCAGGAATGGTTGTTGAGTACAAAGTGAAAAAAGGTGACGAAGTTAAAGTTGGTGATGCACTTGTAGTTGTTGAAGCAATGAAAATGATGAATAGCTTAGAATCTAAAGTTAATGGTATTGTTACTGAAATAAAATTAGAATCTGGTGATTCTGTTGGTAAAGGTGACGTTTTATTGGTTATTGAACCAAATAAAAAATAATACAAAACGTTCATATTATAAAAGGATGTCTATTAGTTTAGGCATCCTTTTTTTTGTGCTTTAGATTCATTTATTACAACAAGGTTTTTATCTTAATAAACTATTTTTAAGACAGCTCCATATTCAATAAGCAAAGCATCAAAAGAATCTTTTAAATCTACATTATTAAAATACGCCCATAAAGTCCGTAATACACCAGAATGTGTAACAATAGCGATACTTTCATAGTTTTTGGGTAAGTCTTCTATAAATGATATTGCTCGGTTTTGAAGTCCTTGATAAGATTCACCGTTAAGCGTAGCTGTATGCACCCAATCATTATACCAAGGTTGTATTTCATTATTTGGTATTTCATCCCATTTTTTAAGTTCCCAAGAACCAAAATTAAGTTCCTTTAAACGATTATCGAATGTGATATCATCAGAAATAATTTGAGCTAATTGTTTACAACGTTGCAAAGGACTAGAATACACTTTGTCAAAATTCGTTGGAATTTGACTCATAACCTTTTTTGCTTCTAATAAAAAAGTGTCTCTTACAGGAATATCACTATTCCCATAACACACACCTTTTTCTACAAGAGGTGTGGTGTGCCTAATTAAATATATTTCCATAATATTAGTATACTTAAGTAAAATGTAATCTCACAAATTTGTTGAATGGCTCCCAAGCAATCACCTGTATAACCATCAATCCATTTATTAAAAAACCTAGTTAGTAGTACTCTTACCAAATAAATGGGGATTAGTAATAAAAATACATAAGGTGATTGAAATAAAAAAAATGGAAATAAAGCAAAAGCACCTGATACAATAAATGCCGGACTTATCCATTTTAAACTATCAGTTGTTATCGATTTTAATTTTGAAGTGCCATCATTTATACGAGCATATGAATGTGTAATCATTACACTAACGGCTAAAACTCTACTAATACTATGACCAGCAAGCAAAACAAATAAAATAAAATATTCAGTATTAATTCCGTTTGATAAAGGTAAATCTACCAAAGCTACTAATAATTGATATTTTAACAAAAGTGCCATTACTAAAACGATTGCACCATAAGCACCAATAGTACTATCCTTCATTATTAGAAGAATCTTTTCTTTGTTCCATCCTCCACCAAAACCATCAACAGTATCTGCCAAACCATCTTCATGAAATCCACCTGTTAGTAACAAACCAGTAATCATAGAGATAATTACCGCAATGGAAACAGGTAAAATAAGAAGCGATAAATTTAATGTCAGAGCAGAAAGCCCACCAACTAACAAACCTATTAGTGGTAAATATTTGACTGATGCTTTAGAATATTCTTTTTTAAATTGAATGCCTTTAGGAATAGGAATTCTTGTATAAAACATTAATGCCGTAAAGAATATATGAATTTCCTTTTTCATTAATTTACTTTATCATTTACGTTTGCATGATCAAAACTGGATAAATTATTTACAATATTCACAGCTGATTGCACTAAAGGATATGCGATTGCTGCACCTGTACCTTCACCTAATCTTAAACCTAAATTTAATAAAGGTTTTCCTTTAAAATATTCTAATAATTTTTGATGACCAGGTTCTCCTGAAGTATGTGAGAAAATACAATAATCAACCACTGCTGGATTTATTTTTGAAGCCGCTAATAAGGCTGCTGTAATGATAAATCCATCAATCAATAAAATCATTTTTAATTCAGCAGCTTGTAAGATTGCACCTGCTATCATTGCTATTTCAAAACCACCAAATGTTTGTAAAACTTCTTCAGGTGATGATACCAAACTGTGTCTATCAATAACTGCTCTAAGCACCTTCTTTTTATTTTGAACACCAACATTATGTAATCCAGCTCCTTTACCAACACAATCTTCAATAGGGATGTCTAAAAATTTACTCATTAATAAAGATGAAGAACTAGTATTACCAATCCCCATTTCTCCAAAACCAATAATATTAGAACCTTTAGCATGAATATTAGCAGCTATTTCTGCTCCTTTTTCAATACATGTATCACATTGCTCTTTCGTCATTGCTGGTCCATGCAAGTAATTTTGTGTACCTAAAGCTATTTTTTCATGAATAAGTCCTTCACAATTTTCAAAATCATATTTTACACCAGAATCAACAATTTTTAAATCAATATTATGTTGGTTTGTAAACACATTAATACCTGCTCCACCTTTTATAAAATTATAAACCATTTGCCAAGTAACTTCTTGCGGATTTGGATTTACAACATTATCTTCTGCAATTCCATGATCGGCTGCAAATAGCACAATTGTTGGTTTACTTAATTTAGGAAATAACGTTTGCTGTATAGTACCTATTTTTATAGCGATATCTTCTAAATCTGCAAGTGAACCAACTGGTTTTGTTTTTTTATTTATTTTTTGAGTTAAAGGAGCTACAATAGCCTGGTCAGGTGATTGAATCTTAAATGTTTTCATTTTATTCTGTTATATTATCTGATTTTTTATAAATTTCTTTTAATTCTTCAATAGTTTCTTCGGATGGATTTTCCCACATACCTCTTTGAATCGCTTCTAACATACGTTCGGACATGTCTTTTAATGCCCAAGGATTGTGTTCTTCTATAAATGCTTTATTTTCGGGATCAAACAAATACGCATCGGTAATTTGCTCGTACATAAAATCTTCTATTAAGTTGGTTGTCGCATCATAAGCAAAAAGATAATCCATAGTTGCTGCCATTTCAAAAGCACCTTTATAACCATGGTCTT
>JQIA01001998.1_pt1 | contig 10890 bp, 10 predicted proteins | sample 811431 | NCBI WGS metagenome assembly JQIA01 (sample SAMN02998118, study PRJNA258478) | marine sediment metagenome | biome: marine; feature: seafloor; material: sediment; isolation source: oil-polluted sediment collected from 3 locations (0.5 km, 0.7 km and 0.9 km)... | place: USA: Gulf of Mexico ... | reverse complement strand
GTGGCCAGTGCAGAAAAAGGTTATGAGGGATTAAGAAAGCGTTTTTTGCCTTTGAAATCATCATCACTAAGGCAATTGCTAAAAAGTGAAATTGCCGAGAAAGCATCAAGCTTAGGTATGCGAATTAAACGTTTTGAAGATGGTTCTCGACCGGACAATGAAGAGTCAGCGCCCGGTAGTGAGCTTGCTTTGCAAGAGGTAAATAATCGTTATTCGCGCCCCTTGATGTTATTTGAAACAAAAACAACGTATTTTCGACTGTTGGAATTTCTTGATGCGTTAAATGGCCTGAGCTATCACGTGTCCCCAGTGAAAGTATTAAAGTTGGAGGCTTGGGCCCCAGATGAATACTCTGCCAATGCGGCGATGCAAAAGAGTCAAATTATTGATGTGGGGTTGTTGTTAGCTTTATGATGAATAGTACAAAAGAAACTTCCTCAGTACTTGATATTAATACATTGTTGTTTCAGTGTGTGGAGTTAGGTGCTTCGGATATACATGTCACAGAAAATTCAAAGGTTCGAGCACGTGTACATGGAGAATTGTTGGAGATTAATGAGGCGCTGAGTAGTTATCAAGTAAAGCAATTGATGGGGCAGATGACCAACTCCGTGCAGCAGCAGTTGTTTGAACAACAAGGTGCTCTTGATTTCGGTTATAGCTGTAGCGAGGGAAGGCGATTTCGTGCCAATGTTTATCGTCAAATGGGCCGTGTTGCCATAGCCATTCGACATCTTAATAATCGTTTTTTTAGCCTTGATGAGCTGCAATTGCCGGGTGTTTTGCATGATTTCATTCAAATGAAGTCAGGCTTGGTATTGGTTACCGGAGCCACTGGCAGCGGAAAGTCGACAACGTTGGCGACGATGTTGAATGAGTTAAATCGAACGCGTTCGGTGCACATTATAACAGTAGAAGATCCTATTGAATTTGTGTATGAAAATGATAAAGCGTTAATACATCAGCGGGAATTGCATGCGGATGTTCCTGATTTTGCTAGTGCAGTACGTTCCTCCTTACGAGAAGATCCTGATGTCATCATGGTCGGAGAAATGCGAGATATTGAAACTATACGAGCAGCGATAACGGCGGCAGAAACGGGGCATTTGGTTTTTTCTACCTTGCATACAAGTGATGCAGTGGGGGTCGTTGAGCGTCTGGTGGGTAGTTTTCCAGGTAATGAACAGGATGTGGCTCGCAGTCGTCTAGGTATGACATTAAAGGCGGTGATCTCCCAACACCTTGTACCTACTACCAATCAAACCGGTAGGATTCCAGCGGTGGAAATTTTGATGGTTAACAATGCTGTTGCCAATATGATTGAACAAGATAAGACTCGCCAAATTTATGCATTAATGGAAAGTGGACGGGCCGATGGTATGCAAACGTTGGATCAGGCATTAGCTCTATTGGTGAAAGATCGTTGGGTTAGTCGTGACGTGGCTATGCGTTATGCTAAAAATAAAATGACGTTTGATAAATTGTTAATTCATTCGCTTGGTTACAATAATGTTTCAAAGCGAGGGTCTTAACATATGGCCGTAAATGAAAGTAACCTTATTAACGCAGCGATTCAACTTGAAGTAATTGATGCTGAAAGCGTATCAATACTGCGACAACAGGCTCGTCGAGAACGACTGAAACTTTTGGATGTGGTTATGCGTGAAAAGCGCCTACCCTTAACAGCTTTTTATCAGTCGTTGGCAGTTCAGCGAAATATGCCATTTTTAACACTGGCAGAATTACAAGTTGATGAGGTGTTACTGAAAAGAATACCGACGAATTTGTTAAGTCGACGTCTACTGTTGCCGGTCACAAAACAAGGTAAAGTGCTGTTGGCTGTGGCCGATCCAGACGACCAGGTATCCGTTGATAGTGTGAGGCGTATTCTTGGTGGTTCAGTTGAGGCGGCATTAGCTGAGCCTATCGCTCTAAAATCTGCGTTACAGCTTGCTCTTGGTGAGAATAGTGACCGGACTGAGGAGGGTGAGCCGGTTGTACTGCTCGACCAGATAATGCAAGACGCTTACATTCGCCGTGCATCGGATATTCATTTTGAACCGGAGCGTATTGGTCTTAAAGTGCGTATGCGAGTAGATGGTCATTTGCAAGATTACCCTCGTTTTTTTAGTCGGGCTGAAGCGGATGGTTTGCTTAATAGGATAAAAGTGTTATCTGGTTTGGATATTTCTGAAAGCCGCATGCCTCAAGATGGCGGATTTGGCTATCACATTGATGCTTGGGATGTACCGCAAACAGATATCCGATTGGCCACGATACCGTCTCGTTTTGGTGAGCGGGCCACCATGCGAATATTGGGGCAGGCGGATGAGCAATTAGGCCTTGATGACTTGGGTATGCCGGCAGAGCTACTTGAGGCATTTAGAGAGAAACTATTGCAACCTCATGGCATCGTTTTGGTCACTGGGCCGACCGGTAGCGGAAAATCGACCACCTTGTACGGAGCTTTACGGGAGATTGATAAAAGTGAGCACAATGTGCTAACGGTTGAAGATCCAATAGAGCAGGTAATTGAGGGCGTTACCCAGGTTCAGGTGAGCAATAAAGTGAGTTTTTCCTCCGCATTACGTTCTTTTTTGCGACATGATCCAGATATTATTCTAGTTGGAGAAATTAGAGATTTAGAAACCGCTGATACCGCGCTTAAAGCAGCGATGACCGGGCATTTGGTGTTATCAACGTTACATACTAATGATGCAGCTAGTGCGGCAACACGCTTGGCAGACTTAGGTAGTGAAAATTACCTGATTGCCTCTACGTTGGTAGGAGTGTTAGCTCAGCGCTTAGTACGTCGCTTATGTACACATTGTCGGGAGCCTCATTCTGTTGATGAACAACAGCAACAACTATTGGATGTCAGTGTGGGCGTTACCATATACCGCCCCAAAGGTTGTCCATCTTGTTTGAGTTCCGGTTACAGCGGTCGCGTCGGGTTGTATGAAGCCATGTGGGTAGATGAAGAGTTGGCTCAAGCGATTGCGCAAGGAAATAATTCTTTTGAATTGCGAAAAAAAGCCAAATACTTGCAAAGCCTTTGGCACGATGCCAGAAGTAAAGTATTGGATGGTGTCACCAGTATTGACGAAGTGATGATGTTAGCGTATCAGCGGGAGTCTGCCCTATGATGCAGTTTCAATACATTGCACTGAACGAGAAAGGTAAGGAACAAAAAGGTGGGATTGAAGCGTTGGATTCTCGTGAGGCTGCAAATATTTTACGAGGGAATTCATTGTTTGTGGTGTCGTTGACAGAAGGGAATAATTTGCTAGAAAGTGATCCGTTCTCTTTGGGTTTTTTGTTATCGACACTGAACAAAATGGATCCGCGTTTGTACATGCGAGTAGGTAAGGTGCACCTGGTGATGTTGTTTCGTCAATGGGCATTAATGTTGAGAGCGGGGCATACGCTGTTAGATTCGTTAGATTCGGTCGCAAAACTGGTGGTTAATCCTCGGTTGAAAAATGTCTTGGGTGTATTGGTACAGGATATTCAAGAGGGTAGTAGTTTTTCAAAGGCGCTTGATAAACATAAAGATATTTTTACTCCATTTGTCATAAACCTTGTTGCGAGTGGTGAGGCAAGTGGGGAGTTGGATAAAATTATGCAACGTATTTCTGATGACATGGAGCGTAAGATGGAGGTGCGCCGAGAAGTTATTACAAGCATGATTTATCCAATGATTATTTTACTCGTTTCATTTGCGGTTGTAGCGTTTTTAATGCTTGGCGTAATTCCTAAAATGGCCACGATGATGGAAGGCAAGGGGATTGATCTCCCAGAAAATACCCGAAAAATGATAGAGATATCAGATTTCTTTCAAGATAACTTACTGTTGATTAGTGTAGGGCTTGGCGGTTCAGTGTTTGCAGTGTTGGCTTCGTATACTACGCATAAAGGTCGGGTGGTTGTGGATCGTTTATTGCTGTCGGTACCTATTGTTGGATCTACCATTGTATGTTCCAGTATGGCGCAGTTGGGCTGGACTTTCTCAATGCTAATTCGCAGTGGATTGACGGTGCTGGACGCATTGAGAATTACTGCTGCGGTTATTTCCAACCAGACTTACTCCAATTGTTTAACAAGAGCGGCTGACAAGGTGTTAACCGGTGAGACACTTTCGTCGGCATTAAATGAAAAAGTAATCCCCAAGCTATTAAGACACATGGCAGAAGTGGGGGAGCAAACGGGAGAGATAGATACGGTTATGGATGAAATGGGACGGTATTATCAAGAAGAGTTAAGGTCTCGAATAAAGCGTATGACCGCTATGATTGAGCCTGCACTTATTTTGTTCGTAGGGATATCCGTTTTTTCTGTGATGTCAGCCTTTTTCTCTGCCTTGTTTGCAGCGTCAACCGGAGGGCGATAATGAAGAATTTGGTGTTTTTTATACTGCTTAATCTGGTATTTGAACCAGTGTTTGCGGAGTTAGAGCTTAATGGGTTGCCTGTTGAAAGCGCACAGTCATTACAGCAGAATTTAAAAACAATTCAAACCTACTTTAACGACATAAAACGGGTTGCTAAGAATATTAACCAGAGCGATAAAAAACAGAGTTTAACTGAGCTTACATCAAAAAATAAATTATCGGTATTTGGTGAATCGTCACTGGAATATGGTGACGATAATCGTGGAGATTACAGGCCTCGGGCGCCTCGACATCGAATAAGTCGTAGAGACCCTTTTGCTATTACCTCCCGAATGTTTGAAGGAGACCCATCCTTGCAGGATCTAGGTCTTGATTTTCAACCAGACACGGATTTAAAAATACCCACTTTGAAATTAAAGGGTGTTGTTAATGGAGTGGATGGAAAAATCGCCGCATTAGTCGATGTCGAGGATGTTGGTGTCATTGTTGTTAGAGAAGGGGATACCATCGGTCTTCGTTCCAAAGATGGTGGTGGATTGCGCGTTAGGAAGATATCGCGAACTGGATTGATACTAACGGCAGGCTCTTTAGGTAGAGATGTCATTGTCAAGTAAGTAGCAAAATAAGTGGCCAAGTAATTCGTAATGCGTGAAGTCATTGAGAGTTAAATAGATAAGTGATGAAGAAAATGAGTTGTTTTTTCCATAAAAAAATTATCCATGTTTTTGTCTCGTTGCTCATAGGTATCAGTTGTATGAGTAGCATGAACAGTGTAGCCGCAAAGCGGCCTGGTAATGTTTCCATTAATCAGATTGAGTTTAACGATGCAGCGGTGGGTGATGCGATAAAAGTATTAGTCGATCTGACCGGCGTTAATATTATTGCGACACAAGATGCGGCTAAAGAACATGTTTCGTTCTTTGTTCGTAATACAACGGTTAGAGGTGTCGTAGATAGTCTTTGTCGCGTTGCGGGGCTTTGGTATCGCTATGATAGTGATACCAAAGTCTATATCGTGATGACGGAGGAACAATATAAAAAGGATGTGGTGGTTTATCGTCAGGAAAAAACAAAAATATTTGTGCTAAAGCATCAGAATGTAGCCAGTACAGCGTTTGCAATCGAGGCATTGTACGGTGATCGCGTCACATTAACCAAGCCTGAGAATGATGACAGCTATCAGTTGGGCGGTGATTTTGGTGGTGGTAGTTCGGGTTCAAATAAAGACGACGATGAAGAGGATGACGATAATAATGACAACAAGTCAGCCGCAACTAATGTCTTAACCAGTGACCAATTGACATTATCCCAATTATCTTTTCTAGACAAAATAGATGGAATTCGACGAGTCGATGAAAATATCGTTAACCAAATCGCTCAGCGTGCAGAGCCACCGATAAATATTACATTTAATTATTTACACAATTTGATTTTAATTCGTACTAGTGATGATAAAGCAATAGAGGATATTGCTAAAATGATTTCTGAGCTTGATAAGCCGACTCGACAAGTGTTGCTGGAAATGAAAGTGTTGGAGTTGACGCTAGGTGATGACGATAGATCAATTTTTGACTTTACGCACACTAGCGATTCAACCGCGACAGGGCCTAATAGTGATAACAATGGAAACCCTTTAGGGGGCAATGGTGAATTAGGTGTACCACAAACGACATTGGGTTTAGGAAACTTTGCATTGGATGGAGGGACCGCCGTTTTCCAATGGATGAATGATAATGTGTTAGCTAGAGTTCAGCTAATGCAGTCTGAGAATCGTATAGATGTAGTGTCCAACCCTATGTTACTTGCTGCGAATAATAAAGATGCAACGTTGTTTATTGGTGAAGATCGATTGATGACCACGGGGGTGAGAAGCTTTGGCGGAAATACAACCTCTGATGGTGTGAGGGAACCCCTGTATGTAGAAGCGAGAACTGAAATTCAATCGGTTGGGAATGCTTTGACCATATGGCCGCGGATAAATGATGACCGCTCCGTGACTCTTGATATTCAGCATATAAACTCATCAATTAATACAGATTCTGCCAAGATACCGGTGTCGGGTTCGGGTGGCGTTGTTTCTGAATTTCCTATCGATACGATACAGCGAACATCAATGTCGTTGACTGCGGTTGCTCAGGAAGGGCGTACTATTGCTGTTGGCGGTATTATTCGAAAGGAGGCGGGTGAGTCGATTGAAAAGGTACCGTTCTTCGGAGATCTACCTGGAATAGGTTTTTTGTTCCGTAAAACGGTACTTCGTGAACAACGTAAAGAGCTATTGCTGCTAATAACCCCTCATATATTTGAAACCTCAGATGAAGCACAAAACGCAAGTCGTGCTTTATATAGTGAGTTATCTAAAGTACCGGATATTGCTGAAATTTGGCTGGATAAGAAAACTACTCGACAACAACAGGTGCCCACTGCTGCTGAAACTCGTGATGTCACTGGGATTATTGCTACATTGCGCTACGCTGCATTGGCAACTCATGATCAATTATCTACAGTTCCTGTGGGCTGGCGTTCTCGAACCGCAGATTTTAGTCAGTGGAAATTACATGCAGATGTCGAAGCAACCGCTATTGCCAGTTGGCAGTATAATGAAAGTATTGTTACCGCCGTTGTGTTAACTAATAAAGATAAGATGTTGAAGAAAATAAAAACCTCGTGGTTTGGTTCTGGTTGGAAAGCCGTCTCTCTTGAAGACGATGTAATAGCTGCGAATAACAGCGTGTTGGTGTACTTGGTGTCAGATGAATCAGCAGCAAATATTTTAGCGCGTTACGGCCAGGAATTTATGTATACCGCCGCTGGATTGTTAGATGAAAAAGGTTGATGTCGTATGAAGTTATGTAATAGTCTCGCACTCAAAAAGATTGGGGTGATCGTTTGCTTTTATGGGTTTTCGTTGATGCTTGGTGGGTGCGTATCAAATGGCAACCTTTTGATTAACGAAATTAAAAATCCGGATGCTTTATCATTAATCCGCATGCAAACACCGTCGGCGCTTAAAACGTATATTTACAAAAAAACGGGAGATGGTTATTGGGTCGACGTAAGTGTTGATAATAAAAATTAACGTGATCCGGAACACATAAAACGCTACGTATAAAATCGTACACATAAAACTCTACACATAAAACATAGGAATTAGATATGAAAATATACCTTCAACGAGTCATGCTGGTATTGTTGTTTTCTGGATTTTTCTCATCGGCATTTGCAGCTGGTGACCTTTCTAAACAAGCACCCATTGAAATTAACGTTGCGCTTGGCGATAAAAATAAAGCGATGAGTTTTACGCCATCACTACTTGAGTTTGAAACTGGAAAATTATATAAGCTCATTATTGAAAATAAAGGTCTTACAAAACACTATTTTTCTTCTAATGGCTTAGCGCAAGCCGTATACACTCGCAAAGTGCAGATTAATAATCATGAAGGCAAACCGATGGCTGAGGTTAAAGGCAGCATCAATGAAATAGAGGTATACCCTGGATATAAAGCAGAGTGGTGGTTTGTACCTGTTAAAGCCGGGGTGTTTGGCGACCTACGTTGTAGCATTAGCGGGCACACAGAAGCGGGTATGGTAGGAAAAATCATTATCAAGTAATGAAAAACCAGGAACATACTCTTCTTTATAAAGGAGATATGTTTCTGTAGGTAGTTTCATTTGGTGAGGTTAGTGTTGTTGTTGAGGAATAGAAATATTACGTCGCATGGCCAATGTAAAGCGTAATGCCATGGATTAGTATGGCGGTCATTGCAAGCCCAAGCGCAGAAGGACTTTGGAATAAAAAGGCCAAACAGCAAGCATAATTGCCATACAATTTTGATGTTTGCTTTACAAATTGGAGTTTCGTATAAGGTTTAGCCATTTGTCTATCCTTAGTTTTTTCCCGCAGAGGATGCCCTTCATTTATTAGTCTAGAAGCAGTTAATCGGTTTTTCCTAATCTAAATACAAAAATGTTGTTATACCGCTTTGTGTGTTTTTGATTTGTTGTAAATGCGAATCATTATTGTTATTATTGCGACGAAATTCGAGGCGTGATTCTTTACTCTCTATTGGAGAAGGCGATCGCCTATATAGATATAAAAACGTTAATTTATTGAGGATGAATTATGAACGAGATAGAGCTTTATTATCTTACTAACCTTATCCGTACGTACGCTGTAGGGCTGTGTTTGGGCGTTTCATCGATAGCGATGACAAACTATTTTTACATGGTGGCAAAAGGTGGAACTGAAGCCGCTGAAAATCGTATGATGCACATCGTCTATACCATATTACGAATTGGTATGGCGTTGATAATTGTTTCGGAAATTACCACGCTAATTTATTACTATCATGTTGATAATTTCATTTACTGGACAGACAATCCTGAATTTTTAATGCGTATCACTATTTTTTGCGTCATTGTTGCAAATGCTTTTGCGATGCAGCATCGAAAAATTAGTATGTGGTTTGGTCCTGTGTTTGCCGGTGGTTCATGGTATGCCTATTTCTTTTTCAGTGTTTGGATTGAAACTGAAAATACGTATAGCACACTCCTAATGGGATATATGGGTTGGTTGGTGTTTATGTTTCTTTTCCTTGGTGCACTTCGACTCTATTTAACGCGCAATCAATCTAGCCGTATCGGTGACGGTGCCTCTGTTGTGGCGAATGCAGCTGCAGCTAGCTAAAGGCAATAGTGAGAAAAGGAAAAGTATAATGAGTAAGACGAAAAACAAACAAGGTAGCTCTCTTTTTTTAAAGGTAAGTTTGGGTGTTTTAGCAATATCCACAAGCGCTTTGGGTATGCAAGCGTATAAGACCGTGTGGGAGCCCTATAACGCTTATGAAGATCCCAGCATCATGGGTTACCTTGATAAAGAAAACCCTAAAAGTTTGACCGGAGGGGATACCACGCATTTCCATTCAACGAGCGGTGAAACTTTTGCCCAGGAAATTCCTAACATGGGATGGGGTCAGTCGGCTGCTTTTGATCGGGGTGATGGTTTTTTTGAACGCCCTTTACAAGCAGCCTTGCCCCCGGGTTACGCTGCCAATAACGATGGTTTAGGCCCTCATTATAGCGCAACATTTTGCGAGGCTTGTCATGCTGCTGATGGTCGCGGTGCGCCCCCTAAAAATGAACATGAGCCGATAATGGAAGGTTTTGTTCGTGTGTCCATTCCTGGGAAGGGGCCTCATGGTGCATCTCTTTCCCCTCCTGGCTATGGTCATCAGTTGAGTGATAAGTCGGTTGCGGGTGTTAGACCCGAGGCTCATGTGCGGGTTAAATGGGTAGAAGCAGAAGCTGGCGTGATGCAGGGTGGTGAAACCTATAGCCTTCGTAAACCAGAATTCATCATTAAGAATTTAGCCTATGGGCCATTGCCAGAAGATACCATGTATGAAATGCGTCTTGGCCCGCAGGTGTTTGGTTTAGGGTTGCTTGAAGCGATCACAGAAGAAGATCTACTCGCCTGGGCAGATCCTGATGACGAAGACGGTGATGGTATCTCTGGACGTGTTAACACGGTATGGGATTTGGAGCGAGGGGGTAACGCGATAGGACGCTTTGGTTGGAAGGCAAACTCTTTTGATGTGCGTCAACAATCAGCGGAAGCTGCGTACTTTGATCTTGGAATGAATAACCCCTTGTTCTTTTATCGCTACGATGATCAGCAAAAAGATCATAAATCGAGGCAAAATTGTGAGCCTGAACAAACGGATTGTTTGCAAGCCGTACAGGGTGATGATTATGAAATGACACCAGCGCAGCTTACGGACGTAACGTCTTATTTACAGACGTTGGGTGTTGTATATCGTCGTGATGTTGATAACCCCGTGGCATTAAAGGGTGAGTCATTGTTTGCAGAAGCTGGTTGTATTGCCTGCCACAAAACCAATATTACAACAGGTGAAACTGAAATCGCTAGATTGGAAAATCAGCTGATTCACCCTTATACAGACTTATTACTTCATGATATGGGTGAGGGTTTGATCGGTCGCACCGATTTTGATGCCAGCAGGACAGAATGGCGTACTCAGCCATTATGGGGTATAGGGCGAATTGAAATGGTGAATGGTCATACTAACTTCCTGCATGATGGACGTGCCAGAAATATCCAGGAAGCAATATTGTGGCATGGCGGTGAAGCAGAAAACGCTAAAGAGACCTACAAGCAATATGACGCAGATGATAGGGCAGCAATTCTGACATTCCTAAACACTCTGTAATGCGTCTGAGTGTGAGTCGTAACGTGATATGGCTTGCACTCATTCACTAGAAATTATTGTTTTAGGATAGCCATGAAAAACGCAAAGTGTGTTACTGAAAGTGATGGAAGAACATTAAGTGTCTTTTGTAAGTTCTTTGACTCTTGTATTTCTCAAATGCTTAAATGTCTCGTACACACCTAACTTTATTATTGATGCGTAAAATGTCGCCTTGTGGCCCTTTATAATAGAAGATTCCATTGTTGAGAGACGTTGATTCTATACCCGGTT
>JQIA01002013.1_pt1 | contig 10897 bp, 6 predicted proteins | sample 811431 | NCBI WGS metagenome assembly JQIA01 (sample SAMN02998118, study PRJNA258478) | marine sediment metagenome | biome: marine; feature: seafloor; material: sediment; isolation source: oil-polluted sediment collected from 3 locations (0.5 km, 0.7 km and 0.9 km)... | place: USA: Gulf of Mexico ... | reverse complement strand
AGCAGACCATCGATGCACCTGTTTTTGCCAAAAAATATAAATCCAATATAGCTCCTGTTGTTCTCTTTTTAGATGCTAAAGGTAATGAACTTTCCGAACGTATGGTCGGTGCAAATAACCTAGATATGTATGGATATTATCTGGATCAGGCTATAGCTGAAGCACTCACAAAAATTTAAACACGCAAAGTAAGCAATCTGAGCTATTTCAAAACAGCTCAGATTGATAACCTCCGGATTAAGCGCAAGTAAATCTACATGAATGTTTACACCAATCGCTTAAATACGCCTATTTAATGATAAAAGTACTTGTTTAATCCTGTAATACAACTAACATATCGTCTTGTTTTTTAGACACCTCTTTCTGGATAGAACAATGACAGCAAAATCAATTAAATCCATACTTAATGGCGAATACCCTGTTGATAATGAAATTTTCATACAAGGCTGGGTAAGAACCCGCCGTGATTCAAAGGCCGGTCTTTCATTCATTGCAGTCCATGATGGATCATGCTTTCACCCTATCCAGGTAGTAGCAGATCAAGACCTTGCAAACTATCAATCCGAAGTATTAAAACTGACAGCAGGTAGCTCTGTTCAAATTAAAGGAACATTAGTAGCTTCCCAGGGCAAAGGCCAGAAATTTGAAATCCAGGCAAGCCATGTTGATGTTATCGGCTTTGTTAGTAATCCGGATACTTATCCGGTTCAGCCAAAAAGACACACCTTTGAGTTTTTGCGTGAGGTCGCACATTTGCGCCCGAGAACGAACACATTTAGCGCCGTTACCCGAGTTCGCAATGCTGCAGCTCAGGCTATTCACCGGTATTTTAGTGAACACGGTTATAGCTGGATTCACACACCTATTGTCACTGCAAGTGACTGTGAAGGTGCTGGCGATATGTTCCGCGTGAGTACACTGGACCAGAACAATCTTCCCCGTGAAGAATCAGGTGCTATTGATTATAGTAAGGATTTTTTTGGAAAAGAGACATTTCTTACGGTTTCTGGTCAGTTAAATCTTGAAGCTTATTGCCTTGCCATGAGCAAAGTCTATACCTTTGGCCCGACCTTTAGAGCCGAGAACTCCCACACAACACGTCATTTAGCAGAGTTTTGGATGGTTGAGCCTGAAATTGCATTTGCCGATTTAAACGACCTTGCAGATTTGGCAGAAGATTTCCTCAAATATATTTTCCGTGCTGTTTTAAAAGAATGCCCTGACGACATGGCATTTTTTGCTCAGCACGTAGAAAAAACAGCGGTTAGTCGATTAGAGGCATTTGAGAAGCAAAGCTTTGCTCGAGTAGATTATGAAGATGCTCTGACAATCCTAAAAGACTCCGGTAAGAAGTTTGAATATCCGGTTAGCTGGGGTTTGGACTTACAAACCGAGCATGAGCGCTTCTTGAGCGAAGAACACTTTAAGTGCCCTGTTATTGTCATGAATTATCCAACCGAAATCAAAGCATTTTATATGCGCTTAAACGATGGTGGTAAAACCGTTGCTGCTATGGACGTATTAGCTCCTGGTATTGGTGAAATTATTGGTGGTGCACAACGTGAAGAACGTTTAGACATACTCGAAGAGCGTATGATTGCATCAGGCCTTGATCCTGAACATTACAGTTGGTATCTCGACTTACGCCGCTATGGCACCGTGCCTCATGGAGGTTTTGGCCTAGGTTTCGAACGCCTTATCAGTTATATCACCGGCATGAACAATGTTCGCGATGTTATTCCGTTCCCAAGAACACCTGGTAACGCAAGTTTCTAGCATAGCAAAAACTAAGCCATGAAAGATGCTAAAGCTACCATCTGTAACTTTAGCGTCTTTCGTGATGACCCATCATCTTTATCGTTTATAGTTCAAAGCATAATCCGGCGTTTCAATCCCTTCAGGTAAATCGTCTGATGGTATAGGTGCTCCATAGGTTTGTGTTACAGGAATAACACCAGCCCAAAATGGAAGATCTAAATCTTCTTTATCATCCGAAGGGCCTCCAGCTCGTATTTTACATGCACTTTCATTTAAAGGTACTGCAATCAAGGTTGTTGCTTTCAACTCTTTTGCCAGATGCTCTCTGTAGTCTCCTTCTGATCCGGGAATGATCCCAAAAACTACCCGATGCAATAGTGAGGCTTTAGCATCACTTGTTATATCAATGCCGCAGCCATGAATAACAACCGAACGATAATTAGCAGAACAATGCATTCCGGACCTTGCTACGACAATACCATCCAGATGTGAAATACAAATACTGACCTCCCCTCCAGCGGCCATTTGCTTCATCAAGCGTGATGAGCGTGAGCCATGCAAGTAAATGTGATCATCTATTCTGGCAATCGCCATAGGAATAGATACCGGACTTCCATCAACACACATAGCGACAATAGCAATGACAGCATCATCAATCACTTTGTATACCGTTTCTTTATCATAATGCGCGCGAGCAGCTGTTTGCCTGACCATCGCTTTCTCGCTTGGTGCATTGTCTCTTGTTCTCGCCATACCAGCTCTCTCATTTTTGCTTATCAATGATGCAGTATATGTCTTTTTGGTTTAATATCTAGAACCTTAAATTTAAATTTAATGAACCATAAATGCCTATTAATGTTTCTTATATACAGATAGACCGCGGCCTTTCCATCTCTTTAGCACGCCAACTCTATGTCCAACTTCACAAACAAATTGTGGATGGAGAACTTATATTTAAAGAAAAATTACCAGCCACAAGGGCCCTTGCCCAAAACCTTAAACTGGCCCGAGGTATTATTGTTGAATGTTATGAGATGCTTAAAACCGATGGGCTTATCGCAGGATTTGGTAAAGCCGGAACACAAGTCATTTATTCCACTAACATCACCACCAATAAAAAGAAAAACATCAAAGCCATCAGTTTATCACCCCGCGGTAAAAATATTGCCGCTGCCCGCAGCTATTCCTATGAAGAAAATATTCCGCTAGCACTAACCCCAAGTGTTCCTGACTTCTCATTATTCCCATATAAACAGTGGTTAAAGCTTAATAAAGAGTCCTCACAACAAACACCCTCCTGGTATCAAAGAGATGGTGGAATTAAACTTCTCAAACAGTCCCTGCAAAACTATTTACGTCAATATAGGGGAATTCATATCGCAGACCATCAGCAACTGCTCATCACCACAGGAACCCAGGCAAGTCTCAGCTTTCTTGCTAATATGTTAACCAGCAAAGGTGATAGTGTATTGATTGATAAACCCGGATGGGCTGGTGCTCAGGCGGCAATGCAACAGGCAAATCTGGATATATATTATGCGCCAGTAGATGAGAAAGGCACTCAACTAAGAGGCTTTGGCCGCAATAACAGCAACACAAGGCATAAGATGATCGTTATTACACCTGGCGTTCAATTTCCGGCCGGGTATGCAATGAGCATACAGCGAAGAGATGAGTTTGTACGCTATAGCAACAAGCATTCATGTTGGTTGATCGAAGATGATTATGCAGCTGAATATAGTTACAAGCAGCACCCTGCCCCATCTATTTTGGCCCATAATAATGCAGCACACATCATACATGTAGGCACCATGAGCAAACTTATGTTCCCAGGTATAAGGCTAGGCTGGATGGTGGTTCCACAATCTATAGCAAACGAATTGAATGCTGGTTTAAATACTCTAGGTATCCAACCTTCTTATAATCTGCAATACCAGTTAGGTCGCTTTATACAACTGGGCTATCTAAGTTCACACCTTGCATTAACCCGATCGACATACAATAAGCGCCGTGAACTAAGCAGTCACTATATACACAAACATGCAGCAGATTTATTAAGCGTTACACCATCAATTAGCGGAATGAATCAATATCTGAAAATTAACACACAAAAAATACGCATCGACAACCTTGAGCAACACCTGAGAGATCAACAACTTGGATGTGATGTGTTTTGCCAGGAGATAAAAGGTAAAAAGAATTATTACCTACTACTGGGCCATGCCAACTTGCAGGAATCCACTGTGAACCTCGAAATAAATACATTGATTAAAGTACTTAAAGAGCGCCACATTAAACATAAATAGATAATGGCAAACACACCTGCATACTGTAGGATACGCCTAATTTTTCAGTTCACAATCAAGCCCCGAAAATGACTAAATTCAGCAATAAGAATTCTACAAATAAAACGCTCTGCCTTATGGCATTCTTTCTGTTTTTTGCGACAAACAATGCTGCATCTCAACAAATTGAAGAAGTTTTAGTAACCGGTACAAAAAGAACGGAAAACTTACAGGATGTCCCGATTGCTATCTCAACAGTTCATGGTGATGCCATTCGTGAATCTGGCATTTCACAAATGGAAGAGCTTACTTCAACATTACCTAACATCCACGTCAGTGAAGGAACTGGCCGTGACAATTTGTTTATTCGAGGTATAGGCTCTGGTAGTAACTTAGGCTTTGAAATGGCTGTGGGACAGGTTATTGATGGTTTTTTTTATGGCAGAGGCCGCTTCAGCCGATCTTCATTTCTTGATACTGAACGTGTTGAAATTCTAAAAGGTCCTCAAGGTGCACTGATTGGAAAAAACACAACTGCCGGCGTCATTAATATCATTTCAGAACAACCTGAAGATAGACTTAGCGGATGGTTATCCACCAGCTTCCAGTTTGAAGGGGGTAATGGTTTTAGTACGGAAGGCGTCATTACCGGCCCGCTTAGCGAGACATTCTCTGCCAGGCTAGCTCTACGCAAAGAAAATAAACATGGATATATCACAAACTTAGCAACACAGAATACGGAACCTGATGCACGCGATCACAGCATAAAAGCCAGTGCCTTATGGACACCGACAGAAAGTACCGACATCACTTTCAGCTACCAGAATGGAAGCTCTGAGCATCACGGCCGTACACGTCAACTCACTCAGTGCGGCACAACATTATTGGCTATTCTTCCAAATTTTGAGTGCAGCCAAGACCTACAATCTAATGTACTAGGAACCCGTAACGGTGAAGGTGACTACCGTGACATCAATACTGAATTTGATATGGCGGGAATGACAATAAACTGGCAAATAGGAGACCATATAGTCACATCACTCAGTGGTTGGTCCGGTTATGATATAAACGATCAGTTTGATAGCGACCTTACGCCTATTGAGGCCGTAAATGTTGATATTTTTGAAAACTATAAACAGCTATCCGAAGAGCTCCGCATCACGTCTCCTTCCGGTAATAAACTTGAATATATAGCTGGTATTTACCTACTGCATAATGAAATAGATATGGATTTCAAAGTGCATTTTGCGCCACCAGCAGCCGGTCCATTTTCTGCAACTCGCAACATGCTCTATTTACAGGAAAGTGATACGGTTGCTTTATTTGGCCAGGCTACCTGGAACATTAATAAAGACTTCGCAGTAACTGCAGGTCTACGCTACACCCAGGAGTCAAAAGATGCATCTCACCAGCAATTTGCTACAACTCTATATACCCAGACACCTGCATTCCCCCCTGTAGGCCCTGCTGCGGGTGAACATGATATCCAATCCAGTCGGTCGGAGGATAATATTTCACCTACAATGAATCTATCTTGGACACCTAAGGAAGATTCCTTATATTACATGAGCCTAGCACGAGGTTTTAAAGGTGGTGGTTTTAATGGTCAGGTTAGTGGAACAAATGAGGTCGCATTGAATTCATTTGAATTTAAAAAAGAAGAAGTCACTGCATTTGAATTAGGAACAAAACAACAGTTTCTTGAAAAATCACTACAGTTAAACATTGCATTATTCCACAATAGTTACAATGACTTGCAAGTAACCACATTACAGCCCGATGTAAGTTTTTCTGTCGGAAATGCGTCATCAGCTATCACTCAGGGTTTGGAAATCGACCTTAAATGGCGGACAAATGATCAATTAACTCTTGGTGCTGCCATAGATTTCCTTGACGCACATTTTGAAGATTTTTCTGGTTCAGAATGCTACCACCTACAAACAGCGGAGCAAGGTTGTGATTCCATCACGAACTCCCAGAATTTAAGCAACAAGACCTTACAGTTTTCACCTGATATGGCGGCAACTCTCAGCGGAGAGTATAGCTGGACACTCACTCCAGGCCTTGAACTCATTGCATACAGCCAGGTCGTTTATTCGGATGACTATTTACTTCAGTTTGATCAGGACCCTCTAGAAATTCAGCAAAGCTTTTACAAAATTGACGCACGTCTAACACTTGCTGACACTACGGGCCATTGGCAGCTATCACTGGTAGGGAAAAACCTGACCAACGAATTAACAGCAACAGCCGGTAATGATCTTGCGCTAAATAATGCCGCACTGGGTATAGATTTTGGACATGCACGCTTTATTGCAGCCCCGCGAACTCTTTTTGTAAAGGGTACATACTTTTTTCAACCCTAAATTACAATCATAAGTAAATTTTTCATTTCAACCAGTTATACACCGTCTAACCTTTTAAGCGGCTTTACCAGTAATTAGCTCTCTATTCACAAGAAAAGGTCACCCTTGTTTATAAAACTATTCGTTTAAACCACTATTTTCCCTTATAACACCCCCATTTGTAATTTGAGTAATGCCTATTGTAAGGCGCACAGTTAATCTATTTAATTGATTGTTATTATAGAATCAATCAATTATACAAATCACTGAACATTGATTATGATGAACACCAATACAACTCAACTGAAAAGGTAAACATAATGGAAAACACAACAGAGCCTAGCGTGACATTCCCACAATTAAATAAGCAAGCTCCTTTATTTGAAGCAAAAACAACTCATGGTATTAAAAACCTGTCGGATTATAAAGGAAGGTGGCTGGTCTTATTTTCACATCCAGCTGATTTCACTCCTGTATGTACAACTGAATTCATGGCCTTTGCCAAACACCATGATGAGTTCCTCGCAATAGGCGCTGACTTACTTGGGTTATCTATTGATAGTCTGTTCAGCCATGTTGCATGGGTACGTAATATTAAAGAAAAATTTGGTGTGGATATTAACTTTCCAATAATTGAAGACTTGTCAATGTCAGTTGCAAAGTCTTATGGCATGATCCATCCAGGAGCTGCTGATACTTCTGCTGTGAGAGCCACATTTATTATCGATCCGGATGGTATTTTACGCGCAATGGTATATTACCCAATGAGTAATGGTCGCTCAATTCCAGAGTTTCTTCGTATCATAAAAGCTTTGCAGGCTTCAGATGAACATAAAATAGCAACCCCAGAAGGCTGGCAACCCGGAGACAAAGTTATTGTTCCTCCTCCTCAAGATGCTAAAGAAGCTGAAGAAAGGATGAACCAAGGCTATGAGTGTACAGACTGGTATTTCTGTAAAAAGGAAATATAAATAGTTACCTAAATTCATATATTCTCTTAAGTAAATCTCATCCCCTAGCTACAATTTGGCGTAGCTAGGGCCCTCTTAAAATTCATACTTTACCTATGAACACGAGGTCCCTTAAATACATCTACAATAGAATAATTACAATCAATTCAAAAATAATTATAACTAACATTCTGGAAACACATGACCTTTGCTACTTATGCTTCGATAAAATGGAATATATAGTAAGTCACTCACTAAACAATAGATCCTAACTTTGATGAAAACATACTCTAAAACACGTACGTTGTTCGCAAGCCTGAGCATATTACTCATTGCAAGTGCTTGTACTTATAGTCCAGTCAAAAAGAATATCAAAATGGACTCTCTGGTGACCACCGAATGGCTCAGCCAGCACCTAAACGATACTGACCTTGTGGTTCTGGATACTACTGTACTAGTACAAGCCGATAAAGATGGTAAATTTAGCCAGATTAGCGGGCGCGATAAATTTTTAGAAGGTCATATCCCGAGTGCAGGCTTTGCAGACTTAATAGATGATTTATCAGCTACTAATAGTTCTATGTCTTTTATTATGCCGACGCCGCAAAAGTTCCAGGCCGCCATTAGCGAACTCGGAATTGACAATAATTCACGGGTTGTTTTATATAGTCAAAATATGCAGCTATGGCCTGCCCGTTTATGGTGGATGTTTCGATGGGCTGGTTTTGATCAGGTTGCATTACTCGATGGAGGATTTAAAGCGTGGAAGGCCGAAGGGCGAGCTGTTTCAACTGATATTATTGAACGTGAAGCAAAGAAATTTACAGTCCATTTACGCAAGGAAACAATTGCTGACCGCGATGAAGTATTTACTGCAATTTCCGATAGTGATACAACGATAATAGATGCACTCCCTGAGGCACATTTCAAAGGCGGTTTTGCCTTGTATCAAAGGCCTGGCCATATTCCAGGCGCGTTAAATTTTCCATCCTCAAACCTTATGCAAGATGCCGATTATTTTAAGCCTCATGATGAACTGGAAATGATGTATGACAATGCTCGTAGCCTCCGTACTATTACCTATTGCGGTGGGGGTGTTGCCGCATCCGCCAATGCATTTACCTTAGTAAGATTAGGATTTACCGATGTTGCCGTCTATATGGGGTCCTTACAGGAGTGGACTCAAAACCCTAAAAACCCGATGACTATTGACTAGTCCTCAATGGGTTAGACCCTCATGGCCTGCTTTGTTTCATCATACAGACATGATCTTTTAGATTTATTCGTTCAAACATCTGCAAAAGGCTCTGTACTCACTCTGTTTCTACCAGAGTTTTTTGCATGATAAAGCCCTCTATCTGCAGCCCCAAGTAAATCAAAAGGGTTGTTATACTGATATTTATGTCCTAATACTTTACCTGTGCACGCTACACCAATACTGATAGTGACAACATCACTTATATTGGATGTCACATGCTTTATCGCAATTCCCTGAATTTTATCAAGAAGGTTTCCAGCATGTTGAAGTGCATCTTCGTGACTAACGCCGGGTAAGAGAACGACGAATTCTTCACCACCATAACGCGCAACAATTTCTCCCGCACGTGAACAGCTCTTTGCAATGATTGAGGCTATAGAGCATATACAATTGTCTCCCATTTGATGCCCATAGCTATCATTATATTGTTTAAAATAATCTATATCGATCATCAACAAAGATAAGGGTGACTTACTTCTTTCTGCTCGCTTGCACTCTTCAAGCAATGACTCATCAAAAGAACGCCTATTCAATAAACCGGTTAAGCCATCCTCTCGCGCCAATTGCTCGAGGCGGAGGCTAGCAGCATGCAGCTCAGCTGTTCGCGTCCTCACAAGATCCTCAAGGCGTATATTCTGATCTCTGAGAACTCTTACTCTATATCTATACAAAGAATAGGCAAATATAAGAAAAACAAATAAAGCTAAACTCCTAAACCAGATTGTTTCATAATATTGTGGTTGTACAATAAAATAGAGAATTGCCTGTTCACTTACCCGTGGCTCACCTTGACGATGTGATAACACATGAAAAACATACTGACCTGCAGGTATTTGGGAATAATAGGCAGCACGCCTGTCTACCGCATCAACCCATTCGTCTTCATACCCCTCGAGCCAGTAGGTAAAACGTAATTTCTCCGAATCAATAAGACTTGTAGCTGTAAAGTGAATTTCTAGGTTTTTTACATCGGGACTAAGCGATAACTCAAAGCCCTGCTGATTATTTACACTTGATGGTTTATGGCCGTTAACAATGATTTCTTCAATAAGAACCTTAGGAGTTAATGTGTCTTTTTTCAGTTTATCTGGTTCAATTCTAACAAGCCCCATAACTGTTGGAATCCATATTTGACCATGACTCGTTAGTATCCCTGCATTGGCACCACCATTGCACTCTACATTTTTCATTCCATCTTCTAAACCAAAAAAAGTAGCATCCACCTTAACCGGCAAGCCATTTGCATTTGCACTCAATTCACTTTTTAGTACACGAGATATGCCTTTATTACTACTCATCCAAAAATAGCCGCTGTTATCTTCAATAATTCTATGAACAACATTATCAAAAAGGCCATCTTTTTCAGTCACCGTAGAAAAAACACCATCTTTAAAACGATTTAGACCACCGCCATAGGTTCCAATCCATAATGTATTGTCTGTATCTTCATATAATGAGAAAACAAGATCATCCGATAACCCCTGCCGTGTTGTGAAAACAGTAAACAGACCAAGTGTATCCATACGATCTAGGCCACCTCCTCGAGTTCCAAGCCATATATTCCCTGCATGATCTTCAAAAACCACATTGACAGTGTTGTTGGATAAACCATCAGATTTTGTATAGTTTGTAAAACGATCATGCCATAAACGACTCAAACCACCGGCATATGTTCCTATCCATAACTTTCCATCCCGCCCTTCATGTAAAGAAAGAATAATATCACTAGGTAGCCCATTTTCCGTTGTATACACATCAAACTGTCCATCAACCCAATGCACCAACCCATCACCAGTCCCAAACCACATACTATGATCTGTTGCTTCTAAAATAGCATATACGTTACTTTCTGAAAGCACACCACCCGAGTCAAATGCTACAAAAGAATCCCCCTTCTGACGACTGACTCCACGACCTTCTGTTCCTATCCACAACTGCCCACTACTGTCTTCATACACGGAACGTATGGAATTGTTTTCCAGCCCTTCATTTGTCGTAAATGTTGTTAGCGCTCCATCCTTAAGACGATTAAGACCTCCTAGGTGTGTTCCAACCCACAGACTACCTTCGGCCCCTTCAAAGATAGCAAGCACCGAATTATTTGTTAGGCCGCTAGCCGTATTAAATACGCTTAAACCTGAATCAGTCCAACGAAAAAGACCACCTCCATCACTGGCCGCCCAAATACTCAAATCTCTATCTTGAAGCAAAGATAAAACGACCCGACCCGAGAGGTTATTCAGGTTTTTCTGCTCAACTATTACGCCATCTTTTATAAAAGTAATACCAGAATCTGTTCCT
>JQIA01002012.1_pt1 | contig 10897 bp, 11 predicted proteins | sample 811431 | NCBI WGS metagenome assembly JQIA01 (sample SAMN02998118, study PRJNA258478) | marine sediment metagenome | biome: marine; feature: seafloor; material: sediment; isolation source: oil-polluted sediment collected from 3 locations (0.5 km, 0.7 km and 0.9 km)... | place: USA: Gulf of Mexico ... | reverse complement strand
CATTATTAATCCTACAAATAGGACAAAATGAGCCGGTTTCATTATTGCAATACCTTTTTTAAATGTTGACTAAATTCTTCAGCAGGCATAAAACCAACGATTCGAAATGAACGCTGTTCTTGCCCATTAGAATCAAAAAATAAAATGGCTGGTGGTCCAAAAATGCCAAACCGTTTATATAAAGCTTGGTCTTGATCATCATTTGGAGTAACATCAGCTTTCAACAATACAAAGTTAGCAAATTCCTTTTGCACCTTGGGATCACTGAAGGTGAAATGTTCCATTTCTTTGCATGAGATACACCAGTCAGCGTAAAAGTCTAACACGACTGGTTGGCCTACCGCAGCGGCTAATTCACGTTCTAAACCGCTAATTCCTTTAATATTTTTAAATTTTACTACTTTATTATTTTTATTTTCATCAGGACTTTGCCCAATTGTATTGCTAGTTTGAAAGACTTGTAATGGTTGTAATAAACTATTGCTTCCAGCGGCAACTCCAATAATTAATATTATTCCGTAAATCAAAAAGATAAGTCCAATACCTTTCCATAATTTATACCAACCAGTATCAGCAATTTTATCTAAAGCTCCCATATAAATCGCAGAGATTATTAAGAGACTTGCCCATAATAATATAGTTATTTGAGCAGGTATGATTCTTTCAATCATCCAGACAGCTACTCCTAATAACATCACTCCAAATACACCTTTGACAGCATTCATCCATTGGTCAGCTTTTGGTAGGAAATGGCCAGCAGAAATTCCGATCAATAACAATGGTAATCCCATACCAATTCCCATAGCAAATAAAGCTGTGCCTCCTAAAATCCAATCTCCAGTTTGACTGATATATATCAATGCTCCAACCAATGGTGCAGCTACACAAGGGCCAACTATAACAGCTGATAATACACCCATTATTGCAACTCCAATCAAAGTTCCACCTTGTTGTTTATTACTAACATTAGTAACTTTAGTTTGGATAAAATTAGGAACTTTTAGTTCATAAAAACCAAACATGGATAGAGATAAAAGTACAAAAACGAATGCAAAACTGAATAATATCCAAGGAGTTTGGAAAGCAATGGATAAATTTGCTCCTAACATTGCGGTTAACGCTCCCACAACTGCATAGGTAAGAGCCATTGCAACTACATAAGTTAGTGACATTAAAAATGCTTTGTAAGTAGTAATTTCTTTACCTTGTCCTACTATAATGCCAGATAGAATTGGAATCATTGGAAATATACAAGGAGTTAAAGATAATAATACTCCTAATCCAAAGAAAATCATGAGGGTATATAAAAAACTAGCAGTGGAAAGCATGTTCGCTAATCTATCTTGTTCAGAACTATTATTAGTAGTATTTTTAGAATCTATTCCAGTTGGATAAGTTAAATTTACCACTTTAGTTATTGGTGGATAACATAAACCAGCAACTGCACAGCCCTGATATTTAACTGTTAAAATTAAATCTGGGTTTTCCATTTGATTAAATGGTAGTTCTATTTCTAATAATGGTTGTTGATAAATTTCTACATCACCAAAAAATTGATCAGATTTAATTTTGCTGGGTGGTAATTCAATTGCTCCTAAAGTACCACCAATTAATCTAAATTCTAATTTGTCTCGATATAAATAATAACCATCAACTATTTGCCAACGAGCTAATATTTGATCAGGTTTAATAAATTCAGCTGAAAAGGCAAAAGCTTCTTCTACTTTTAAAAATTCTTGTTCTACGATTTCTGCTGGTTGTTCGGCTGGAGTTAGCCATCCAAAATCTTCTGTTGATTCAGCTGGTTGAGATTCTGGTTCTAAACTTTTTTGGGAATATTCTAAATCTACTAACGAGTTGCTCGCAAGTATTAAATTTGTTGACCTTGTATTATTTGTATTTATCACAACAGTATTGTTTGATAAATTTATCTTCAGTGTTTTAGTTATAGGCGGATAACATAATCTATTTTTGATACAACCTTGATAACCAATTTCCAGATCAATAGTATCTTTGGTATCCGTAAATGGTAATTTTATAGTTAATTGTTGTTCATAAACTGCTGTTTTACCATATTTAATATCACCTTTAATTATAGCTGGTGGAAATTGTACTTCACCTAATGTTCCATCACTTTTAAGACTAAATTGAAATTTATCACGATATAAATAATGTTCTTCAGCAATTTCCCAGTTCAACGAAATAAAGTTATCTTGCACATCTGCTGATAATATAAAAGCAGCATCTGGACTAAGAGTATTGAATAAACTATTAGAATTAATAAGCTGAGAAAAGTTATTGGTTGTAGCTAATACATTACAACTCCAAATTGATAAAACTAAAAATATAATTCGCATAATTTTAATTAACCACCTTACATAATTAAGATTTATTTAAATGAGTGGATTCATCTAACCAGGCTAAATAACTCGGTAAACCGGTTTTAATACATAATGAAATAAGGTCTGGAACATCGAGTATGGTTTGCTCAATTGCAGTATAATGTTCTTGACGAGTTCTAATAAATACTAACACTTCAGAATTATTGGCTATTTTTCCTTTCAATTTATAAATAGTTCTAACATTAGGCAATATATTAACGCAATTAACTAGCTGTTTTTCTAGTAATAAAGAAGCTAAACTTTCTGCAACCTCTGAATTTGGACAAGTTGTTAACAATAACTGATAATCATTTTTCACAAGATCACCATTTTTCAATTTATGAACGATATTAAGACAGTATGTATTCTCATATTGAGGTAAAATATCGATAACTCAACTTAATCTAATGATATTACGACGATGACTACATTTCAACTTTTATTACTATTATTTATAATTGTCCCAGTTTTAGAAATTTACCTACTTATCACGGTTGGCAGTGTAATTGGTGGACTTACTACTATACTATTAGTAATTTTTACCGCAATTTTAGGAACTTATTTATTACGGATTCAAGGTTTAGCAACATTGCAAAAAGCTCAAACTAGTTTAAGTCAAGGCCAAGCCCCAGCAGGAGCTTTATTAGAAGGACTATTATTGTTGGTTAGTGGCATATTATTATTAACTCCAGGTTTTGTAACTGATGCAGTAGGATTTACCTGTTTAATTCCTCCAATTCGCCAAAGACTAGTTAATTCATTTATTAAAAAAAGTAAAATAGTAAATCCAACTCAAAATTATACTCAACAATCAGATAAACCTGATGTAATAGAAGGAGAATACAAGCGAGATGATTAAAATAAGTTTGATTTATTAGTAGCTAGTAAAAATTATAGTAACTGATGTTATTACACAAGCCCAAAAAATAATTCTCAGAGGGCAACCTACCCCTACGCTGTGTGATGATTGGTAGGGGTAATCCCTTGTGGTTACCCTATAATGGATCGGTTTAAATAACTATACAATTTCTATCTGATGTTTTTTAAATTTATCAACGTGTTGCATATGAATTATTGAAAATATAACCAAGGACTAATTGGGTAGGGTCTGTAAATGATTGTTTGCCATTCAATTTTTCCCACCGACTAATATGAACGTGAGCCGTAAGATGTGCTGGAACATTGCCAGTTTTACCAATATATCCAATTAAATCACCTGTATTAACCCAAGTACCATTCATTACTGCCACTCGACTAAGATGGGCATGATCAGTATAATAACTGTTATTTTCTTTGATTCTAACATAAACTCCTAATTTGCCGCCAGTTCCAGTGGGTGATATTTCTGCGATTCCAGATGCTACTGCATACACATAATCTCCAATATTGCCTACTATATCAACGCCATTATGTTTTCTAGGTGTACCATATTTAGAACGACGAGTCATTCCATATTTACCATAGTTAGTATTTGAGGACAAACTAATAATACCTTTCCATTGGTAATAACGTTGAAATTCATACACATTAAAAGCTGGTTGATATCTGAACGGCATTTGGTACTTTACTGAAGTAGCTCTAAAACGCTTATTGTAATTTGTTAATTTACTAATTTGGCTATATTTTTTATCTCTAGCAATAGGTTTGAATTGTTTTTGAAGAGAAACATAGTTTTTTGCTGGTGGAAATTTCTGTGACACAACTAAATATTGGTATTGTTTTTCGATTGGCACCACATTGATTTCATTTGCTTGATTTACTACTGTTGTAGAACAACCAACAATCCCAAATATACAAACATAAATTGTAGAGTTTTTAATAAACTTATTTACGTTATTGTACTGGTCATAAGTGATAACGAATTTTTTGTTAGCCAAATCTCTTTCCTCAAAAATTTAATTATAAAATTAAGCTGGATAACACTATACATGATAATAATTAAAAATTATAAAATTGTTGATAATTGCCACAGTCTCTTTATAATTATATTTTTTCATCCATTATAGCTGTTTTTAAGATAGAATCCGTTATAATCAGAAAATAATAAAACAAGTATTTAAGGTTGGATAGAAACTTTGAAAAAGGTGAAAATCCATTTACTGAAGAGGTTTTTGGAAAAGTTGCGTTAAGGTTTTTGAACAAGATTTAACGGATTATTCGCATTTTTTATTAAAATATAAGTAAAAAACTGCCGAAAACAAAAGCTTTACAAGAATCCCAACTAAACATGTTAAATATTACCAACATCCTGTAAGAGCTTTTGGGGGATAATTCCCAAGGGCTACTTAAAAATAAGGTAGCCCTGCAATGTGTAGTGGTGATTGTTTAAAATTATAATAAATTTAATAACTTAATAAATTGACCACTACTTTCTGGAGGACTGCCTTATATTTAAATTATGGAAATCAAAATATGAGAAAAACACTCTGGACAATTTTTATCACTTTACTTACCGTATATTTAACCAGTTGTGCAAGTTTGAATGAATGGTCTGCCAAAAGGGATAAAAGAATCTATAACAGTTATGCTAATCAAGATTTTGTGAAATGGTATCAAAGTAAGTTTCTACCCAAAATTGAAGAACTTAGAAAAAGTTCATCCTATGAGCTGCATACTATTGAAAAGGTCAACTCAGAATTTTTAGGAGTCAAAATCAACTACACTGAGGAAACGAACAATAATTATCACCATTATTATACCAATGTTCACAATAACACCCTCAACTGGTATAAGCAATATGTCCAACAACAAAAAGGTTTAATTCAAGGTTATAAACCAGCATTAACAAAAGCAATTATTAGAACTGGTTTACTGAGAATGGTAGAAAGAGACAGATTACGTAACTGTAATTTTGAAAGAATGTTTATTGCTAAAGTTAATAATCAGCTTAATTCCGGTTTTATTGATGTGACTTGCTACTATCCAGACCCGATTATAACCGGACGCGATTTTAATAGTACTTTTGGTTGGATTGCTGTTGTGGAAGCTAAAATTTTACGACAAATATTGGATAGATTACCTAATTCATTATTGATGGAAACAAAAATTAATTATTGATATTAGCCGTGTAGGGTGGGTACTCGTTTTATCGTTGCCCACCATTTTCGATATAAAACAAAAATATCTTTAAAATTTTACCATTTTCTAGTGGGCTACCTAACTTATACAGATTACGAATTGTGGTAAAACATAGTACCAATAATATTCTTATTTGATCTTTTCTTTCACTTAAAGATTAGGGCGATATTTATGCTGTATACCTTTTAGAAAATTACGTAATATCTGATTTTGACAGTCACGGTATTGTTTATGATCTGATCTACGAAAAAATGCACTTAATTCGTGCTTACTCATATTCAAATCAGCCAGTTTCATAATCTCCAATACATCTTCAGCTTTCAGGTTTAATGCAATCTTTAATTTCAAGAAAATAACATTATTATTTAAACTTTTCTCTGATTTAGGTTGTAGTTCTTCCTTTTTGCCTCGTTTTTCATTGATTAAACCATTTAAAAAAATTGTTAATTCGGTGTCGCTACATTCTTGAAATGCAGGGTCATCATCTTTTTTTAACCAATCGCTGATCTGTTCACGAGTTACTTGATGATCAGCTAAACCAAATATAGCAATCATTTTAGAATCGTTAAAATCAAAGATATAGCGGATACGGCGTAAAACATCATTGTTCTTCATAAATTATGTCCTGATTTAAACTACAGTTGTATCAAAACTACTTTTAAACTGGTTACTTTGGAAAAAGTAATAAACTTTCTTTCATAAGTCATTTCTATCTTAACTATTTTTAGCTTTTCATTTTAGCAAGATGTTCAGCTGCACTAACAGCTTTTGCATTACCATTTTTTATATTATTCAAAGCCTCAAGATATAGCATATCTAGTTCTATTTTTTTGTAATTCATCATATATCTTTTTTCTAACACTATATATTTAGGTTTTCCCCTAACTGATATTACCGCATCTTTATATCTCATTAAAACTTCTTTTATAGCACGAACACCTTTTATCCTTAAGTCATTAGCTAAAATTATTATATTTACTAAGTTTTGTCGTATGATTTAATATATAATATACTATGTTATTTCTATTTTCAAACTATCTAACTTAAGTATGCAACACCTTCTCGTTACCCACCAAATTATTATTAAACTAACATTTAACCAACTTTTGGGAATTAGCAAAATATCAACTGACCATGAACACAATAACTTCCAAAATCATGAGTATGGTACAAATAACTTAAGGAAAATACTATGACAGATACAGAACTAAAAAACTAGTAGCTAGTTTAGCAATATCTCAAGCAGAAACTTCTAAACAGTTTAAAGAAATAAATTAATTGACAAAATAGCCAAAGAAAATAAAAAATTACGTCAGCAAATAGGCAGACTTGGCAACAAATTTAGCAGCTATAGCATTTCCATTAATGACAAAAGTACTACAAATTTAACCTAGAATTAGACTTACTAGTCTTATACAAACAGCAAAATAAATACAACTTTCATAGTCGAAGTAAAAAGTCATGCTAGACAAGAAGACTTACAACAACTATAGTAACTGATGTTACGCAGAAAGCATTTTAATCAATTAGCATTCCATAGGTTTCATCTATGGCTATTCATGTTCCACCCCGTTGGGGTTGTTTCAATCCTGAAAGGATTGAATATGAATAGCCACCAATGAAATCGGTGGAATATAAAATCTCTCTGCGTAACATCAGTATAGTAATATTACCTAAACATTTACACTGTATTTTAATATTGCCTATTGGAGATAATAATTTTTCTGAACGTTGGTAAATTATTAAAAAAATATTTTCTAAACAACTACCTAAAACTAAATATCTTTCTAATACAAATATCAAAGGAAATATGGTGGTAAATAACTTACATCCAGATAGGTTCATAGAACTAAAATTGGAATAATCATCAAAAATTATCCTATACAAAATAATGAATGTATTACAGATATTCGCAAAATCCCCTATTGTTGGTAAAGTTAAAACCAGATTAACAGATGTTATAAATGAACAAGCAGCCACTGATTTACATAAACAATTAGTTAAATACTGTTTACAAAAATTTAGCCGTATATTTACAGTACAATTATGGTGTTATCCAGATGAATTACATCCGTTTTTTACTAAATGCAAGAATGAATTTAATATTAGTTTACATCAACAGCAAGGCAAAAACTTAGGTGAACGGATGGCATTTGCATTATCTGCTACAGTTCCTAAACCAACAATTTTAATTGGTAGTGATTGCCCTACTTTAACAGTAAAAACATTACAAAATGCCTTCCTTGCTTTACAAAATAACCAAGTTGTATTAGGGCCAGCCGAAGATGGTGGATATGTATTAATTGGTATGCAACAAAAATTTCCAGAACTATTTACTGATATTCCTTGGGGAAGCTCGCTGGTTTTAGAAACAACTCGTTCTCGTTTATCAACTTTACAATTAAATTGGTACGAAACAGCAACTCAGTGGGATGTTGATCGGCCGCAAGATTTAATACGTTTAGAAAAACTTAATGGAATATGGAATGATATATAGCATTTTTTTCATATGAATCATTCTCAAACATGTTAAAATGGTATAAAATTAATAAACATAATCAATTATAAACTAGGATTTTTACTTATAAGCCTAATTTAGATTTACGCAATAGATGGCTACAAAATGACTAGTTATTATGTTGATATTAATTTTACAATCAAATATAGGAAGCTAATATATGGGCAAAATTACCGGATTCATGGAAATAGATCGCCAAGATCGTAAATACTCATCAATTTTTGAACGTACTCAACATTATCAAGAATTTACCATACCATTGACAGATACCGAATTGAGTCAACAAGGTGCCAGGTGTATGGATTGTGGTATTCCTTACTGTCATAATGGTTGTCCAGTTAATAATATTATTCCAGAATGGAACGATTTAGTATATCAACATCAATGGCGTGAAGCTTTAGAAATTCTACATAGTACCAACAATTTTCCAGAATTTACCGGTCGTATTTGTCCAGCACCTTGTGAAGCTTCTTGTACTCTTAATTTAAATGATAGTCCAGTGATAATTAAAACTATCGAATGTGCTATTGTTGATAAGGGTTGGAAAGAAGGTTGGATCAAGCCTCAAATTCCAGAACATCGCACTGAAAAACAAATTGCTATAGTTGGTTCTGGCCCAGCTGGATTAGCTTGCGCTCAACAATTAGTCCGTGCTGGTCATGAGGTTATTGTATATGAAAAAAGTGATCGAATTGGTGGCTTATTACGGTATGGTATTCCTAATTTTAAAATGGAAAAACAAATTATTGACCGTAGAATGACACAGTTACAAGCTGAAGGAATAATTTTTAAACCAAATAGTAATATTGGGGTAGATATTCCAGCTAAACAATTACTAGAACAATTTGATGCTGTAGTTTTAACTGGAGGTTCAGAAAAACCACGTGATTTAGATACCACGCCAGGTCGGGAGTTAAAAGGAGTTCATTTTGCGATGGATTTCTTACCTCAACAGACAAAAAAAGTGTTTGGAGATGAAATTGAAAGTGAAACAGTTATTTCAGCTATTGGTAAAAATGTAATAGTTATTGGTGGTGGTGACACTGGTTCTGATTGCGTTGGTACTTCTATCCGTCAAAATGCTATTTCAGTAGTACAATTAGAATTATTACCAAAACCACCAGAGAAAGAAAATAAGGCTTCTACTTGGCCTAATTGGCCACAAAAACTCCGTACATCTTCTTCTCATGAAGAGGGTTGTCAAAGAGAATGGAGTGTAGCCACTAAATCTTTTACTGGTGAAAATGGCCAAATTAAAAAAATACATTTAGTTCGAGTTGAATGGCAACAAGATGATAATGGTCGTTGGCAAATGTCAGAAATACCTGATAGTGAATTTGAATTAAAAGCTGATTTAGTATTATTAGCAATGGGATTTTTACATCCAGTTCATATTGGTATGTTGGAAGAATTAGGTGTAGATTTAGATGGGCGTGGTAATGTTAAAGCTAATATGGATAATTACCAAACCTCAGTTGATAAGGTATTTGCTGCTGGAGATATGCGACGTGGCCAGTCTTTAGTAGTACATGCGATTAAAGAAGGTCGTCAGGCTGCTAGAGCTGTAGATCAATATTTAACCGGTAGCTCAGAACTCCCAAGATAACATATTTTTAACTGAGGTTATGCAGAACTCCTTCTGAATTATTTAGTCGGGTAGCCCTGAGAAGTAGTGATGATCGCTTTAAATTATATATTAAAACATCTATCACTACTTTATTCAAAAATATTAGGCCACTCCAGTTGTTACAGAACGAAATACTTCATCTAAACGTCCTCTTTCAACATGTAGTTCTTCTACCTTCCACTGTTTTTTCCGAGCTTGTTGACTGATTTCGCCAACTACAGATCGATTCTTTTTTGGAAATACTTGATAACTTAAAAAAGAACCAGTTTCAATCAGAGTATTTAATTTATGTACACTTGGCAATTTTAATAAAGCTTGACGAATACTATCAGCTTGATTTGCTTCAGCTTGCATTGAAATAGTGACAGCATTATGATATTTGGATTTTTCTTCCAATTCGGCTGGAGTTCCATCAGCTAAAATTTTGCCATCTGCAATGATAATAGCTCGACTACAAACTGCATGAACTTCTTCTAAAATATGGGTGGATAAAATTATAATCTTTTCCTGAGCCATATTTTTAATCAGATTACGAACTTCAAATTTTTGATTTGGATCGAGTCCATCAGTAGGTTCATCTAAAATCAATACTTCTGGATCATGCAAAATAGCTTGTGCTAATCCAACTCGACGTTTAAAACCTTTAGAGAGAGTTTCAATTGGCTGATATAAAACTGTTTCTAAATTAACTCTAGTTATGGTATCAGCAATTCGATGGCTCTTTTCCTTACCACTTAGTCCTCGTATTTGAGCAATAAAGTCCAAAAAACTAGCTGGAGTCATATCTGGATAAGCTGGAGCTCCTTCTGGTAGATAACCAATCCTTTGTTTGACTGCAAGCGGATTTTGTACAATATCAAAACCATCAACAGTAACTGTACCACTGGTAGGAGATAAAAAACCAGTAATCATTTTCATAGTAGTAGATTTTCCAGCTCCATTTGGCCCTAAAAATCCTAGCACTTCTCCTTTTTTTACTTGAAATGATATATTATCAACAGCAGTGAACGAGTCGAATTGTTTAGCTAAATTTTTTATTTCAATAGTTGTATCCATATTTTATTCCCATATAAATTTTAATAGTTAATTTAAACTTAAGATTATTAAGGATTAATTTTGTAAGTTCAAGTTATAAAGTAAACCATAAACATTATACATAAATTTTTTTTAGTTCAATACTTGACATTACTTTAATTGTATCTTAAAATGATCAGGATCAGTTAGCCCAGATAGCTCAGTCGGTAGAGCAAAGGACTGAAAATCCTTGTGTCAGTGGTTCGATTCCACTTCTGG